>Ga0137403_10000854_pt1 | contig 39188 bp, 37 predicted proteins | sample CZOMad2_1_16fung_FD_122057 | JGI IMG/M metagenome (GOLD analysis project Ga0137403, IMG submission 122057) | Vadose zone soil fungal communities from Angelo Coast Range Reserve, California, USA - CZOMad2_1_16fungal (Hybrid Assembly) | ecosystem: Environmental > Terrestrial > Soil > Vadose zone...
CCTCGTCCACGTAGTGCAGCGCGGTCCCGCCACGCTCGAACCACCGGTCGGCAAAGGGGTACTCGGCCCGGTCTACCTCGAACTTCCTGGTGCGCGGTACGCCAGTCACTTGCCCTCCGCTCACGCGGTCTCGGGTCCTGGCCGTGGCGCGCCGTCTCGGTCCCACTGCGCCGATCCAGCACTATGCGCCGCTCGCTTCCACGGCGGTGCTCGAGCGGCAGGTATAGCGCGGGAGCTTACACAGCCGCGGCCCGTTCGACCGCTACCTCCCGCCGAGCATAGGATCTAAATGGGTTCGTTGGGAGAGCAAGCGGAGCTGGCGTTCTCGTCCGGTGAGCCGAGGCCCTGCCGAATTGTGTCATAGGTTGTGTCAAAGGGACCCGATTTCAAGCCTTTCAAAGCCGCTGAGCCGGAGCTTGCCCCGAGACCAAGTCTCGCAGGGCGCGAACGCAACGCACACGGCAGAAATGGGTTGGGTAACGTGGGTTGAAAGAGACGGAAGGGGTAATCAGGCTGCGCCATGGATTATGAGTCCGCTGCTCTAACCACCTGAGCTAAGGGCCCGTCCGATCTACAGCCATCACAATAGCAACAACTTCGGCGACCGCAATCTCAGGCCCCACACCAACAGAGAAGGCTGCCTGTGGAGAGTTTTGTGGGGACTCGGAACCAATTCCTGCGACCCTCGGACCTTCGACCCACGTCAGATGGTGTAGCGTGAACCATCGGGTTCGGCATCTCGGCGCGCATTCGCAGACGAGCGAAGGGGTGGCCTGGGGGATCGGGCTGGTGGGGGACCCCGCTGGCCCGTAGCCACTTTTGTGTACAGACTACCCAGGACTAGGCGGGATTGGACAGCACCACCCCCGATCCCCTTAAAAGTCGGACAAGAAAGGTTCGGCGCGGGTCGGGCGCTTGCTTTCCGCAAGCGCGAGGGAGAGCATGGCAAGAGCCTCGTGCGGGGGGATAATCATTGGGATCGCTGGGATTTATCAGTGACGGGGCTGAGAGGCTGCAACCTGATCGATGCGACGCCGAGGTACGCGGCGTAACACGCGTTGGGCCAATCCGCGACGTCAGTGGACGAGATATCCCGCATAAACAGGAAGTGATGGGGCGCCTTGAAGGGGTCGAGGACAACGTGGTCGTTCGCACTCACGTTGGCGACCGCGAGCTGGCGCGCCCGGACTTCGCCGAGAAACTGGGGAAGGCTTCGCAGCTCGCGCAGGCTCTCCCGGAAATTCTCCGAGTGAACGCATGAAATAAGCAGGAGCACCAGGGACACCGTCCCCACGATCTGGCGGTCGATCGCGCGCCACCGAAGAAATTCGTTCGCCCCGACCACTACAGCGGCCAGCCATGCAAAGAGGAACAGCATGTACGCGGTGTTTATGACGCGATGTTGGTTGGGGGCTGTCATCACAAGCGCATACACATTTGGAAGCGCCGCCACGAAGATCACTGCCGCGACCAGACCCGCAAGCCACACCACTTTCACGATCGGGTGACAACGCTGAAACAAGGGCAGGAAGTCGACCCGCTTACGCTGAGGGTCGCCGATCAGCAGGACGACCGCAAGCGACGCCGCCAGCAGGCCGAGATCAGGTAGCCAGCGCAGCAGCATCGTAAGCGACCACTTCCACACGATCGGGACGGCAGCGATGACCGATTGCCGTCCGCTAACTCCCTCGGACGCGGCCCGCACCGCATTGCCAGGCGACAGCAGGGAGAAAAGACCGCCCAGTGCGACGATCAATATCAGGCCGACGATGACCCAGCGGGATCGTGAACCTCTGGCGAACGCATTGAGGGCGAAGACGCCATAGATGAGGAGCAAGATTAAGGGGAAGATCTCGGAGAGCCCAGCGGTCACGATGCCCAGCACTCCGAGCATGGCAACTTCCACCTTCAACGAGCCAGGCGGCTCATGGCTCAGTGAGAGCAGCAACGCCGTGGTCGCAAGCACCCCCACCACTCCTAGCTGATACGTGAACACGCCGGGCAGCCAGTAGAAGCTCTCCACGGGGTTGGAGATCCGACTCATGATCAAGACAACCAGGGCAACCGCCAGCGAGGTAACGAACCAGCCGTCTGTCGGCTGACCGACGGCGCGCGACACACGCGAGAGTAGGAGCCGGACGGCTGCAGTCGTGAGTGTGATCGTTGCGACCAGGTAAGCCCAATAGTTTCCCTCAAGTGCACCGGTCAGCTCCGAGAGGTTTAGCAATGCCGTTGCCGCGTACCGCCCACTCCAGTGGAAGTAGTACCAGCGCTGTGCTTCGATGAAACCCAGGTGGCGCAGGCGGACAGCGTAGCAGTAGTCGTCCACGGCCGGCCTTGCGAAGAACGCGAGAGCCACATAAGGGCCTAAGCAAGACAAGGCCGCCAATAGACAGAGTGTCTGCTGCCACGATTTCCGCCACATCAATTGGCTGCGATTTCTGGGGCATTACCACTCGCCAAGCCCCCCGAATCGCCGCGCACCACGGCTGCGAGTGCTTGCCGGCCCCGGCGCACCAGCCTCGCGCCTTCCGGGGACTCGACTAGGTTCCAGCGCTCGAGTACGTCATGCTTGTCAGTCCGCAGAGTCACCCCCAAAAGCCGCCACTTGATCAACGCTGTCACCGCTCGCTAGGATCACCAGCGCACGACTCGCGCCCTGCATGACGTGCCAGTTGGTAATTACCACCCCACCGGTGCGGATAATGAACCCCTCCCGAGCGAGTCGTGTGGCCCGCCGAATCCATCGTGAGAATCGTGACCGTTGCGGGGAGCGCGGGCCTTTGCAATTGTCGCCGTGCTACTCTGGGCACATTTTGGCCAGGCGCCGATCTGCCGCAGGGCAGGGCGAGGCAGGCTAGAGTAACGCCGGTGGAAGGCACGACCCCACAGCGCATGTCACACCTCGGACCGTCAGTCCGGGACCCTCTGATGCTTCAGTCGGCTCCGGAGGAGACAGGGATGCTCCAATGTACGCAGACGAACAGAGGCGTAGCTTTGGGGGTCAGGCCGGTCGGGGCAGCGCCCCCTGGCCCGTAGTCACTTCTGTGTACGGACTACCAGGGACCAGACAGGACTCGGGGCATTCACTGGACCGAGCGATTATCTCACTGTCGAGCTGCGAGACCGCGCCGTCGTGGTTCTTGACGATGATGGCGTACGCCGCGCCGGCGCCGACATAGGGTCGCAAGGCGCCGCTGTCGGGCGGAAGGACGCGCGCGGAAATTTGTGTCACAGGTTGCGTCAAACGCACCCGATTCTAACCCCGTGCAAGCCTGTGAACCGGGGCATCCGACTCAACAACCGCGCTCCGCCAAACACAGCGAAAACTAGCCCCAGAAATGAGTTAGTGGCGGGTGACTTGCGGAGGCCCGGGCGGCGTGCGGAGGACCAATTCGATTATGAGTCCGCTGCTCTAACCACCTGAGCTAAGGGCCCGGCAACGCCAAACTTCACGCCCCCAATCCGGTGAACAAGCCCTGTCGCAAAAGCGCCCCCCCTTGACGCGTTTGTGGCCTTGCCGCCCACCGGCAAACCCCTAACTTCGAGGTCATTGGCGCCCCACCCCCAAAAAGCACCATCCTAAGGACTCCGATATGCCGCACTTCCTGGTGGTCGTCGAGGCACTGCTGGTCGGCGTGCTGGGTGGAGCCGCCTTTTTCCGCGGCCGCCGTTGGTGGCGGTACCGGGTGCTCATTCCCACGGTTCTCGCCCTGGTCATCTGCGAGCTCGCCCCCGTGGTGCTCGATGCCAGCTCGGATGCCGGTGAGGTGGCGGTTGCCGGTCTGCTGCTGGCGCAAGGCACCTTGATGTGGATGATGCTCCGCAAGGAGCAGGCGGAGCACACGCTGCTGCTTCAGCGAATCAAGCTCATGCTGCAGGATCGGGTCCGCAACAAGCTCCAGGTGATCGCCGGAGCGACGCATGGCAGCTCCGACGTGTTTAGCGCCCTCGAGGAGATCGCGCACTCCATCGACGAGCTGAGCGACGTGAGCCTGGCCAAGTGGGAAGACGGGCCCCCCGCCGCGCCGCTCAAAAACCGCCGGTCCGCTTAGCAGCCCTTCCGTACCCGCCACGGGATGGCTACGCTCCTCGGCGGCGTTGACGCCGCCTCCCGAGCATCCCGAGCCGCCTCATGCCCTCGTACGCCGAATACCTGAACATCGACCAGCTGCTCGGCTTGCAGCACCCGTTGTCGGAAGGGCCCGAGCACGATGAGATCCTCTTCATCGTCATCCACCAGGTGTACGAGCTCTGGTTCAAGGAGATCCTGCACGAGCTGGACTACCTCGAGGGCCTGCTCTCGCGGAACGACGGCGTCCGGGCGCGCCACACGCTCAAGCGTATCCTGACGATTCTCAAGGTGATGGTGGCCCAGCTGGACATCCTCGAGACGATGACCCCGGTCGAGTTCCTTTCGTTCCGCGACCGGCTCGAGTCCGGTAGCGGATTCCAGTCGCACCAGTTCCGGGAGCTCGAGTTCGCCCTGGGCCGGAAGGACCCGAAGGCGCTGGAGCGCTATCCGGCCGGAAGCGAGAGCCGCGGGCGGCTGGAGCGCCGGCTGGGGGCCGGCACGCTGTGGGACGCGTTCCTCCGTCATCTTGTGGCCAACGGAATCGCGGTACCCAAGGCCGACCTCGAGCGCGACGTCACCCGGCGGGTGGAACCCTCAGTAGCACTGCAAGCCGCCCTGGTCGAGATCTACCGCCGCCATCCGGTCCTCGCCGAGCTCTGCGAGCGGTTGGTGGACCTGGACGAGGGGCTCATGGAGTGGCGCTACCGGCACGTGAAGATGGTGCAGCGTACGATAGGAACCCGGCGGGGCACCGGAGGCAGCGCGGGCTCGGAATACCTCCTGAGCACGCTGAATCAGCCGCTGTTCCCGGATCTCTGGGCGATCCGAACCGACTTGTAGGACACCCGGACACGCCCCGCGGTCATGGACCCCGCCTCGCTCTACGCCTCGCCCAACGCCCTCGCGCCCCACTACTCTCGATTCGCGGTCTCGGAGCGCCTGCTCCTCACGGGACACTCCCACCAGGCCTGGCCCGACCGCGGATTCGAGGCCCACATGGCGGCCTGGCTCGACGCTGCGCGCTACGTGGACGACAAGTGGGAGCACGCGTTCGCGCAGGCGGAACGGGTACGCGAGGGATTCACCCGTCTGCTGGGCGACGCGGGAGGGGGTATCGCACTCGCGGCGAGTACCCACGAGCTCGTGGTCCGCCTGCTCTCGGCCCTGCCCCTCCGCGCTCGGCCGCGGCTGGTCACCACCGATGGGGAGTTCCACACCATCCGCCGGCAGCTCGACCGGCTGGAGGAGGAGGGCCTGGCCATCGTCCGGGTCCCCCAAGCACCGCTCGAGTCACTGGCCGAGCGGCTCGGGCGCGCGGTGGACGATCGGACCGCGCTGGTGCTGGTGTCGGCGGTCTTCTTCGACACTGGCCGCCTCGCCCGTGGGCTCGCTGGCGTGGCCGAGAGCTGCCGGGTCCACGGGGCCAGCCTGCTGGTGGATGCTTACCACGCTCTCAACGTGGTGCCGGTCTCGCTCGCGGATGAGGGACTGGGCGATGCGTTCGTCGTGGGCGGCGGGTATAAGTACTGCCAGCTGGGCGAGGGCAACTGCTTCCTCCGCATCCCCAGTGACAGCGACCTCCGCCCGGTGGTGACCGGATGGTTCAGCGAGTTTACCACGCTCGCCGATCGCCAGCGGCCGGGGCGGGTAGCCTATGGTGCAGGGGGAGATCGGTTCGCAGGCGCGACCTACGATCCGACCAGCCATTACCGCGCGGCAGCGGTGTTCGACTTCTTTCGGGAGCAGGAGTTGACCCCCGCGCTCTTGCGCGAGGTGAGCCAGCATCAGATCGGACGGTTGGCATCCGGGTTCGATGCGCTCGATCTCGACCCCGCTGTCGTGAGCCGCGACCGCGGCTCACCGCTCAGCGAGGTCGGCGGGTTCCTGGCGCTCCGGTCTCCGGTCGCGACCTCACTGGCGCGGCAGCTCCGCATCCGGGGGGTCTGGACGGATGCGCGGGGGGAGGTTCTCCGACTCGGCCCCGCGCCTTACCTGTGCGATCAGCAGTTGCGGGATGCGATCGCGCTGCTGGCCGAGGTGGCGCGCGAGACCAGTGCCTGACCGACTACTTCCTGGGCGCCTTTGCCTTTCGCGACCGGCGCGCCTGCGGTGTGTCCGCCCAATCATGCTCGAACACCTGCGTCACGCCCCGAACGATGTCCTTGTGATCGACGATGACCCCGATCTCTCGCCGCCGGTCGAGCTCGGCGCGCCGCAGGCCCTGACTGCCGATGAACACGTGCCGCGCGTCCTGCACGATCGCGCGGACGTGCATGCGCCCACTGGGGTATGCCGCCACCTCCACGTTGCGGAGCTTCTTCTCGACCTTACCGATGACTCTCACCTCGACCCCCGAGAGCGCGCGTCGCTCGATCGCCCGCTGCATGATGTTGTCGGTGAGCCGTGGGTCGTAGATCAGGAGCCGCTTGCGGGCCTTCTCGATCAGCGACAGCAGTGCCGCTCGAGAATTGTACGGGCTGACCACGAGCTGATCGAGGCGGGGTGTGTATAGCTGGCGATCGAAGTCGGCCTCGAACAGGCGGAGCGCCTCCGTGACCAGGGACTTCTGCCGGGTTGCCAGGCCGAGACTGCGACTCCCTTCGATGTCACGCCGGGTGAAGTTGTAGCCGAGCACGTACAGCGTGGCCCGGTCGAAGATCATTGCTTTGCCGTGATACCGAAGCAGTCCCTCATCGGTTCGCGAGACAGTTACCCCCATCGCCAACAGGTCGGATTCCAGCTTCCGGAGCGCCGTTTCGCCCCGCCCGTTGGTGTGGGCGATGAGCGCTCGCACGGATACCCCGCGCAGCACCGCGTCCCCCAGCGCCCGCTTGAGCTTCGGGTACGCCAGCCGAAACACATACAGGTCGATGGAGGACTCGGCCTGCTCGACCGCGTCGATCAACGGACTCGCGCCGTCATCAGGTTGTACCAGGAGCTTCATACGCCTCGGGATGAGCGATTGCGGGCAATATAGGCTCGGCCCCTCGGACCGCGCTCAGGCGTCCAACGTCTCGCGCACCGCTCGCGCCAGCGCCTCCGCCGCGAATGGCTTCTGCAGGATCTTGGCCGGCAGCGACTGCAACGGCGCGAGATGGCTCGTGCCCGGACTGTAGCCCGTGATGAAGAGAAACCGCAGGTCGGGATGCCGGGCGTGGACCTTCTCGAAGACGGCCGGCCCCCCCATCTCCGGCATCACGACGTCGAGGATCACCATGTCCAGGTCATCAGCGTCCTGGGTCAACACCTCGAGCGCGTCACGGCCCGTCCCGGCGACCTTCACCCGGTACCCCAACCGCTCGAGCAGCCGCGCTACGGTCGTCCGCAGGGCCGGCGAGGCCGCGCAGGGCGCTACGTGGTCAAATCGGAAGGCGCTGTCCCATTCTGGTGCTTATCCGCTGCCTTTGCGACGCGAGGCGGCCGTCACGAGTCGCAAAACGGATCGGTGCTGGTGCAGGAGGCTTAGCGGGGGAGCAATACGCGCTACGCGGTGCGAGCGTGAGTCCCGGGCGGCTCGGCCGGCAGCGCCGCGGAGACGGCGAGCAGCAACTCACCCAATGAGAACGGCTTCTGAAGCAGGCCGACGGCCCCCAGCAGGTTGGCATCGGCCAGCATACCGAGCTCGCGAGTCTGCTCCCCACCCACCAAGGCGATGATCGGCAGCCCGGGTGCGAAAGTGTGGAGCTCGAGGATTACCGTGATCCCGCCGGTGCCGGGCATGAGCACCTCGGCCAACACGAGGTCGGCACCCCGCGCGTGCCAAACCCGGAGTCCCTCCTCGCCGTTGGGGGCTTCCAGGATCTCGTGGCCGCTGCCGGTGAGCGACTGGCCAATCACAGCGCGCAGCGAGGCTTCGGTCTCGATCACGAGGATGCGGGGCATACCCCTAAACTGTAGCCCCGTACGGCAAGCCGGAAGGGTCTCAGCCTCAGTACCCCGCCGGCCCGACCCGCGCGTACCTCGGCTCCGACTCTCCGGCGTAGCCCTGGCCCAGTCGCATGACCGCATTGAGGGTGGCGATGGACCCCAGCGGGTCCAGGGCATACCCCATCGCTCGAAGCGAGTCGAGCAGCACCGGCCCAAACCGGTCGCGCTCGTAAGCGAGCGAGTCGGGCCATGCCTGGTGGTGCAGCCGGCCTGCGGCTACCGCCCCGGCGAGCGGCATGTGATGGTCCAGCAGATTGAGGATCACCTGCGCCACCGCCGTGATGATGGTGGGCCCGCCGGCCGCGCCCAGCACCAGGAACGGCCTCTCGGCGCTGTCGAGCACGATGGTCGGCGTCATCGAGCTGAGCATCCGCTTGCCGGGCGCGATGGCGTTGTTCTCGCTCTCGACCAGGCCGTATTGGTTGGCCTGGCCGGGCGCCGCGGCGAAGTCGTCCATCTCGTTATTGAGGAAGAAGCCGCCCTCGCGGACGAACACCCCCGAGCCGTAACTGCTGTTGAGCGTCACCGTCACCGCCACGGCGTTGCCTCGGGCGTCAACCACCGAGTAGCTGGTCGTGTGAGTGCCGCCCGGCGCGGCCGGCCGGAACGCCGGCGAGGGTGAAGCGCGTTCCGGGTCGATGGTGGCAGCGAGCCGAGCCGCGTGGGCCTTGCTGGTGAGCTCGGCAACTGGCACGCTGACGAAGGCCGGATCGCCCAGACGGGTGTTCCGGTCCACGAAGACCCGCCGGAACGACTCGGCGAGCAGATGCGCATAGGCCGCGCTGCCGAAAGGTGGGAGCGCCGGCCGGGTCTCGAGCAGGTTGAGAACCTCGAGCAGCGCGATGCCCCCCGACGAGGGGAGCGGCATAGTGAGGAGCCGGTAGCCCCGATAGGTGCCGAGGAGCGGGTCTCGCCAGCGCGCCCGGTATCCCGCGAGGTCGGCGCGGTTGATGATGCCGCCGCCTCGCTCCATCTCCGCAACGATCTGCCGGCCGACAGCGCCTCGATAGAAGGCATCCGGACCTTGGGCGGCGATGTGCTGGAGCGTACGGGCCAACGCCGGCTGCCGGAGGACCGTCCCCGGGGCAAGCGGCGCGTCGTGCGGGAAGAAAGTCGCACCGCCCTCGAACCGGACGATGAGTGAGCGGGCGCCGGAGAGGCTGCGGGCGAGGGCGCTGTCTACCGGGAAGCCGTCGCGGGCCAGACGAATCGCGGGCGCGATCACCCTGCGGAGCGGCAGCGTCCCATAGCGCCGAAGCGCCTCGGCCAGGCCGGCGACCGACCCCGGCACTCCGACCGCGAGGTGGCCGACCAGGCTCTTCGTGGTGAGGCGACCCGCAGCGTCGAGATACATGTCGCGCGTTGCCGCGCGCGGCGCAACCTCCCGGAAGTCGAGCGCCGCCGTGCGGCCGTCGGCCAGCCGCATCACCATGAAGCCGCCCCCGCCGAGGTTCCCCGCGGCGGGAAGGGTCACGGCCAGCGCGAACCCCACGGCCACCGCGGCATCCACGGCGTTCCCGCCGCGGCGCAGCATCTCGATGCCCACCTGGCTCGCGGGCTCGCTGCTGGTCGCGATCATGGCGCGGGCCGACGTCACCCAGACCGCCGTCCGTCCCCGCTCTCCAGCCGCTATGACCGAACCGGATGTCCCGACGGCCGCGACCGCGTTGTAGGAAAGCGAGTCGCGCCGAGCCCAGGTGCGGCCGTCATCCTGCGACTCGAAGGTGCCGGCGGTGCCGACCCCCACCAGGGTTCGACCGCTTCCGCGGCGCGGCGCGTAGGCCACCGCCGAGAGGTAAGTCGTCGCCCGGGCACTGTCGGAGAGCACCCAGGATCGGCCACCGTCAGCGGTGAGCGCCACGTTGGGGCGCTCGGCCCCGGGATTCGCGTAGTCGCCGCCCACCGCGATGCCGTGGAGCGAGTCGCGAAAGGCGAGCGAAAAGATGCCGGTGCTCGGGCTGCCCGCCGGTATCGGCGTCGCGCTCGCCTCCCAGGTCCGCCCGTAGTCGCGCGACCGGAACACCCGACCGGTCGCGGCCTCTCCGGTGGCGCCTCCCGTGCCGATCCAGGCGAGGCCGCCGGCGCCGACTGCGAGCGCGGTCCCGCTCGCGGCAAACGCCGCTTCGCCGGGCTGCGCCGGCGGCGAGGCGGTCGCCGGCAACCGAGTCCAGTGCGTCCCGCCGTCTTGCGTCCGCAGAACCAGGAAACGTCCGTCCATCGGGTCGCCTACGGCGATCCCGTGCGAGGCATCCCAGAACGCAATGGCGTCGAGGAAGACCCCTTTCCTCGTGTCGTCGTACTGCCGCGTCCAGCTCTGGCCGCCGTCATCGGTGCGGTAGATGCGCGCGGTGTCGGTGCCGGCGACCATCGCGTACGCGGTGCCTTGGCTCACCGCTTCGATATCACGAAGGTCCAACGAGGCGGCGTCGGGGATGGAGCGGAGCTCCCAGGACGTGCCGCGGTCGGTGGAGCGAAGGACGGTGCCGCCGGCGCCGGAAGCCCAGATCGCGCCGTCGGGGGCGACGCTCAGGCCCCGCAGCGAGGCCGTGGTCGGGGATGACGATGGGGGAACGGCCTGCGCTTCGATCGGCGAGGCCAGGGCCACCCGTAGAAGGGCCAGCGCAAACGCCGCAACCACCGCGTAACATGATTTCAAGCCGGCCTCTCCAGTGACGGATCGGAAGCGTAACGCGGGCAATCTATGCCGTAGTTCCTTCTTCACATCGAGGCGAGCTGCTCCACCAGGGCCGCGGCTCGCGCCAGGACCTCTCTGTCCTTTCCGCTCAAGCCGCCCAGCTGTCGCGCCAGCGCGGCGACCCGGCGGGTGCGCCCGGCCCGAAGCAACGCCTGCCCTTTCGCACTGGCCCGGAGATACGTGATCCGGCCGTCGGCCGGATCCCGCTCCCGCACCACCAGACCGTCGGCCTCGAGCGCATTCACCAGCCGAGTCATGGTGGGTGGGCGCACCTGCTCGGCCGCCGCGAGCTGACCCAGCGTGATCGGCCGACCGGCGAACACGATGACCGACAGCGCGGAGAGCCGGGGCGCGCTCAGCCCGCTGGCCGTGTCCTCGCGCCGGAGCCGGCGCAGCAGGTGGATCGCGGCCGAGTGGAGCTGGTCGGCCAGCTCCTGGTCCCGGGGGCTTGCGCGATCGCTCGGCATGGCGTATTCTGGGAATAGTTAGCTTAGCTAATTAGTTGTGCTAATGAAATGCTACCGCGCCGGGCCGGCCGGCGCAACCACCTCCCCCTCGCCCGGAGGGCCCCATGTCCGCCACCACCGATTCCACCAGCGCCGACTTCGGGTTGCGCCGGATCCATCAGATCGCCGTGACCGTCCGGGACGTGGAGCGGGCCGCGACCTTCTACCGCGACATCCTGGGGATGACCTTCCTGTTCAAGGCACCACCCGGGCTCGCGTTCTTCGATTGTGGTGGGATACGCCTGATGTTGTCGTTGCCGGAAGGCGCCGACGTTCCCCCCGGCAACTCGATCATCTATTACGGGGTGGACGATATCCAGCAAGCCCACGCGACCCTGTCCCGCCGCGGCGTGCGCTTCGTGACCAGTCCGCAGCTGCTCGCGCGGCTGCCCGACCGCGACGTCTGGCTGGCGGAGTTTCGGGACAGTGAGGACAACGTGCTGGCGCTGATGAGCGAAACGCCGCACTGACGCGCGGCGTGGAGCGGGCCCTTACTTCGCGTCGTGGAAAATGACGCCGAGGGTATAGCGGCTGCCGTGGCGCACCCGGCTGACGCCGTGGCGGACGTTCACCCGGTAGCAGCCCCGAGTGCCCCGGACCGGGCGGGTCCGGGTGGTGAAGAACACCAGACTACCCTGCGACCCGGGCACCACCTCGGCAGCCGACTGGGCCCGAGGCCGCTGCTCCACCAGGAGAAACTCTCCCCCCGTGTAGTCCACCCCCGGCCGGCTCAGGAAGCAGAGCAGCTGCATCGGGAAGGCAACTTCGCCGTAGAGATCCTGGTGCAGACAGTTGTAGCCGCCCGCTTCGTAGTGCAGCAGCAGTGGCGTAGGCTTGGTCTGCCCCTGCGCTCGACACCGCTCGAGGAACGCCGCGAGCGTGGGCGGGTAGCGCTCCGCTGCGCCAAGCGCCTCGCTCCACCGGTTCGCCACCGCCGCGAGCGACGGGTACGCATGGCTCCGGAGCTCCTGGACCACCGGAGGAAGCGGCGCGGCCAGATACTTATAGTCGCCCTCGCCGAACCGGTGCCGCCCCATATCCACCCGATGCCTGAAGCGGCGATCGTCGGCATAGAGCGCCACCAGCTCTCCGCATTCCTCGGGCGTCAGCACCGGGTCGGTCTCGGCATAGCCTCGGGCCCAGAGCTCGCTCTCGATCCGGTCCCAGTCGAGGCCGGCGAGCCGGGCAGCAACCGAAGACAGCGGGCGGCGCGGAGTCAGCCCCCTGCGCGCCGCTGATCTGGTGGACAGCATCCGGCTCGTCATGCCGGCGGCCCCGGAACCGTGCTCAGCGAGCTCCAGAGATGCAGCACGGCATACCCCCGCCAGGGTCGCCAGCGCTCGGCCGTGGCCTGGATCCGCGACCGGGGCACGCCCAGCCTGGTGAGCGCCCGGACCAGCCCGAGGTCGGTGATCGGAAACGCATCCCGATCGCCCAGCGCGCGAAGCCGGACGTAGGCCGCGGTCCACGGCCCCACGCCGGGAAGCGAGCACAGCGCTGCCTCGGCATCTCCCGGAGCCGCCCGGCGGAGCTCTCTGAAATCGACCAGGCCGCGGGCCACCGCGTCTCCGGCAGCGTGCACCGCGGCCGCCTTGGCCCGGGTGAGCCCGATCGTGCGCAATCTGGCCAGGCTGAGCTCCGCGATCGCCTCCGGACGGGGAAACGCACAACGCGGCCGAATGAGCGGGATGACGTCCCCGCTGGGTAATCGAGCGGCCGGCGTGGCGACCAGCCGCACCAGGCGGTCGGTGACGGTGCGGGCCGCGGCCACGCTCACCTGCTGTCCCAGAATTGCGCGCAGGAGGGCCTCGAACGGATCCAGCAGTTGCAGCAGGCGGAGTCCCCGCGGATTGGCCGCGACTACCGGGCCGAGAACGGGATCGCGATCAGCCACCGCGGCGAACTCGTTCAGGTCGGCGTCGAGATCGAACATCCGGGTGATTGCATCGCGGATTCTTGACGCGGGCACTTGCGGCGCCGAGCGCACCACGAATCGCGCGCCCGACCGCCGTGCCGGGGCCGCCCCAGTTGGCCCCGCGGATGCGGCGTGGTACTCGATCGACAGCGTCACCGGCCCCACACCTCGCCCCCGCTTCAGCGGCTCGAGCCACACCACTCGCTCCAGCCCATCCGGCGCCACCATCTCGATCGAGGGGACCATGCGCGCCGCGAGGAACCGGGAGACCCACCCGAAATCCAGCTCCGGCGGGACCGGCACCAGGATGGGGGCCGACGGGCCGGCGCTACGGCGCTTGACCTTTGCGGCCGAGGCCCACTCAGCCATGGCCCCGGCGCTCCTGTTCCAGCGACAGGATCCGGCGCTTGCGTTCCGGTCCCCAGCGGTACCCGCCGACCGCGCCGCCTTGGCGCACCACCCGATGGCACGGAATGATCAGGGCAACGCGGTTGCGGGCGCATGCGCTCGCGACTGCCCGCACCGCGCCGGGCGACCCGATAGCTCGAGCCACCTCGGAGTAGGAACGGGTTTCGCCGTAGGGGATCTCGCGCAGCGCCTGCCAGACTTTGAGCTCGAACACCGTGCCGGTGACATCGGTGGGCACGGCGAGCTGGCGATCGCGGCCTTCCAGGTGCTTGACGATCTCGTCGGCCCACGCTCGCAGGCCCTCGTGCTCCGCGCCGCGCCCGGTGGCGCGGACCCGCTCCCGCTGCGCGTTCGGGTACTCGGCGGCAAGCGCCTGTTCCAACACCGCGTCGCTCTCACCCAGCTGCACCGCGCAGACCCCGCGGGCCGTGGCCGCGATAAGCACTCGGCCGATGATGGTCGGTCGAGTCGTGAACCTGATGTGCTGTCCCCGACCGCCGTTGCGGTACGCGGCCGGCGTCATGCCGAGATGCGCGCCGGCTGCCTCGTACACCCGGCTGCTGGCGCTGTATCCCGCATCGAAGGTGGCGCGACTCACGGTGGCGCCGTCGCGGAGCGCCGCCTTGAGCCGGTCGGCCCGCAACGCAGCCGCATACCGCTTGGGGGACACCCCGACGGTCCGGCTGAACACGCGCTGGAGATGATGGGGGCTCATACCTACCTCACCCGCCAGCACGGCCAGCGTGACCGGCTCATCCAGATGAGCTTCGAGAAAGCCGCGCGCCCGGGTGACGGCCAGATCGATCCGGCTGGCGGTGTCGCGAGGACGGCAGCGGAGACAGGGCCGGTAGCCGGACGCCTCTGCTTCGACCGGCCCGGGGAAGAACGCGACGTTCCTCCGCAACGGCCGGCGGGACGAACAACTGGGCCGGCAATAGACCCCGGTCGTCGAGACGGCGTAGACGAACTCGCCGTCCCGGCGGCGATCCCGGACGTTGATCGCCGCCCACGCCTCCCCCTCGTCCAGCATTGCCGGTGTCGCCTGGTGCATCGAATCCATTCTGGCTGCTGTTGCCATCGTCGTCCCCGCCAAATGTAAATGCTTGCCGGCATGGTACCCGGCCGCGCGTTCACTGCGTGGACATTCGCTCCATCAGCGGTTCGCAGCTACCCGAATCTTGCGATCTAATTCTTGGGTCGAGGAGGGGGTCGTGCGTGGTGGAGGGATGAGTCGCCTTACTTGATCGCAGCCAGCGCGAGCTCGAGCGCAGTCCGATCCTGGTCCGACAGCGAGCTGACGACCGCCGATTGCTCCCGCTCCAGGTGCTCGGTGCCGGCCGCCTGCCGTTCCACCCCCAGCGGTGTGAGCTCGGCAAGCACCAGTCGGCGATCGGCCGGATCGGCGATCCTCCGAACCAGGCCGTCCGCCTCGAGCCGGTCCACCAACTGGGTCATGTTCGATCGCACACAGCTCTGTCGGGCGGCCAGCTGGCTCAGCGAGATCGGCTCGCCCGCGTCCGCCAGCAGAGTCAGAACGCCATACTTCGCCAGCGAGAGGCCGACAGTCTCCAACGCGGACTCGAGCCGCACCTCCAGCACGTGCGCCGCGTGAAGCAGGGCGAACACCACTGTGTCCCCCGCCCCCGCGGCGCGAACTCCCGTAGCCCCCGGACTATTCATGCGTGAAGTATGTCAGTTGGCCCCGGCTTGTCAACCAGCCAAGCTCCCCTCTTACCTCTCCCCTCTTACCTCTCACCTCTCACCCTCTTCTTACTTCTCCCCCGCGTCCAGGATTCTCTCGTAGAGCGCCACATGTCGCTCGGCCATCGCGGACTGGGTGAAGTGCTCCGCCACCCGCCGCTGTCCCGCCTGCCCCAGCCGGCGGCGGAGCTCCGAATCGTGCGCCAGGGTGCTCAGCGCCTGCGCCAGAGCGCCCACGTCCCGGAGCGGCACCTCGAGCCCCGTCGTGCCCGGCACGTTCACCTCGCGCACCGCGCTCGGGAGCGCGGTCGTGATGACCGGACGGCCTGCGGCCATGGCCTCGAGCACGACCAGCCCGAACATCTCTTCGACCGTCACCGAGGGCAGCACCAGGAAGTCCGCATCCGCCATCCTTCGCGGCAGGTCGTCATCCGGGTATTCTCCCCACCAGCGCACCCGGTCGCTCACGGCCAGGGCTTGCGCCAGGGTTCGCAGCCGGGGCAACTCGGGACCGGTACCGACCACTTCGAGCCGAAGGTCGGGCACCCGCTCCAGTGCGCGGAGCAGGATGTCCACTCCTTTATATGGTACGAGGCGTCCAATGAAGATTGCCCGAGCCGGGGCGTCGGGCGGCGGGGGCGGCACGAAGGTCCAGCGGCGCTCGTCGATCCCGAACGGAATGACCTCCACCTTGCCCTCGAAACCGGTCAGCTCGGTGGACAGCGCCACGTGCGCCCGACTCGGGACTACGACCGCCTTTGCGCGCCGGAGGACCATTCGCGCCGAGGGACGATAGATCCCTCGGCGCGCGTCGGCGTGCTGGGTGACCACGACCGGCGTGCGACCCGCCCGCAGCAGGCATGCGACGTCCGCCAACGGATGCGGGTGGTGCACGTGAATGATGTCCGCCCGCTTCCACGCGGCCGCGATGTAACCCGGAGCGATCTCCTGGGAGCCAAGCGCGCCGAACGAGAACGCGCGCCTGACGGACGAGCGCTGCCGGGCGGCATCGCCCGAGCGGCCGAGGGGCGTCTCAACCGCGACGATCTCGACCTGGTGGCCGAGCGCGGCGGCTCCCTCGACCAGTCCCTGGACGACGCGCTCCATCCCCCCTGACCGAGGCCAGTAGTACTTAGCGAGATGAAGGATGCGCATATTTATCGATCCGCCAAGTTGCCCAGGACGCCTGATGCCTGTCAACCAGTGAGCTGCGTTCGCCGGTGAGGGCGATTATTGTCTCCCGCCTTTACGCGGACGCGGCTGTGAGGGGAAAGCTGCGCGCACTCGCCGGCCTCGGCTGCACGATCGGGGCCGTGGTCCCCGCGTCGTGGCAGCCGGCCCCGGGCGATCCGGCCCGGGCCACCACCTTCGGCGACGATGCCGGGGTTCGGATCTTCCCCACCGCCGTCCGCGGCATCGAGCCGGAGCTCGCCTGGGACTCGGCGGCGCTGCGGCGCGCGCTGGCCGAGTTTCGCCCCGAGCTGGTCCAGGTCGAAGAGGAGCCTTGGACCCAGGTCGCCGGCGCGGTGGTTCGGGCCGCCGCCCGGCTCGACTTTCGGGTAACGGTGTTCTCCTGGGAGAGCCTCCCTGCCCGCCTGCCCCTCCTCGCCCGGCTGCGGCGCGATCGCGTGCTGCACCGTTGCGCCGGCCTGATCGCCGGAAACAAGCTCGCCCTCGGCCAGCTGACCGCAGGTGATTCCGGGAAGCCAACCACGGTGCTCCCGCAGACGGGAGTGACCCCGCCGCTCGTGGCCGGGTCCTTGGCCAGACCGCTCCTCAGTATCGGCTTCGTCGGCCGGCTGGTTCCCGAGCGCGGGTTGGATCTGCTGTTCCGCGCCTGCGTGCAGCTGAGCGACCCCTGGTCGATCCACGTTGCCGGCACCGGTCCCGCCCAGGAGGAGCTCGAGGCGCTGGCCGAGCGTCTTGGCATCGCGGCCCGAGTGGTCTGGCATGGCGCCCTGTCCCGTTCGGCGCTGGCCGCGCTCTGGCCCCAGCTCGATTGCGCCGCGTTCCCGTCCCGTACGACCGCCCGCTGGGTCGAGACCCGGGGTCGCACCGCGCTCGATGCCATGGCCCATGGGCTCGCGGTGGTGGTGAGCGCCTCCGGGGCCCTGCCGGAGGTCGTCGGATCGGCCGGACGGGTAATACCAGAGGAAGGAGTGGACCAGCTGGCGGAGGTTCTCAGCAGCTTTGCCCGGGACCCCGACGCTCGTCGGGCGCTCGGCGCCGAGGCCCGGCGCCGGGTGCTCGCCGAGTACACCGACGAATCGATCGCCCAACGAACGTTGGGCTTCTGGCGGGTGGTGACCGGGAGCGCAACACCTTGACGCGGAGTCACTTACCGCTGATGTTTCGCCCCCAAATGCCCCTACTGCCCAAGCCACGCGGCCCCCGCCTTTCCCGGTGGGCCCTCGCCGCCTCATTGCTCATCGCCAGCTCTCCCGTCGCCGCCCAGATCCCAGGACTTCCCCCTGGCGTCAAGCCCACGGCGGAGCAGGCGCAGCAACTCCTCCAGTCGCGGCCCGACTTGGTGGCGCAGCTCCGCCAGAAGATCCAGCAATCCGGGTTGACGCCGGATCAGGTCCGCGCCCGGCTTCGCGCGGCCGGCTACCCCGAGAACATGCTGGACCCCTACCTGGCCGGGGCCGACACGACCCAGGCCGTGACCCCGGCGCCGGGGACGCTGGGTGCAGTGAGCGCGCTTGGACTGCTCTCGCGGGAGGCGGTGGACTCGCTCCAGGCAATCGACTCGCTCCGGCCGCTCTCCCCCTCCGAGCAGGCCAAGGCAGACACCGCCCGGGCCGATTCGCTCGCGGATTCGACCGTCACCCGGGGACTCAAACGGTTCGGCCTCGACGTGTTTCGCCGGGCCACCACCCGCTTCATGCCGGCGGAGGCCGGCCCGGTGGATCCCAATTACCGGCTCGGCCCGGGCGACCTGCTGGTGCTCATTCTCACGGGAGACGTCGAGAACGTGCAGAGCCTCGAGGTGACCCGGGAAGGGTTCATCGTCATCCCGCAGGTCGGCCAGGTTTACGCGGCGAACCTGACGCTGGCCCAGCTCGAGGACCAGCTCTACAGCCGTCTCGGGCGGGTGTATTCCGGGGTGCGTCGCGGCCCCAATCCGCGGACCCGGTTCACGGTGACCGTGGCGCGGCTCAGAACCATTCAGGTCTACGTGACCGGTGACGTCGTTCGCCCCGGCGCGTACCAGATCTCGGCCGCCGGGACGGCGCTCACCGCGCTCTACTCCGCGGGTGGCCCGACCGAGAACGGAAGTCTCCGGAGAATCGACGTCCGGCGGGGCGACAAGCTGATGGATTCGGTAGACGTCTACGACTACCTGCTCCAGGGCGTGAACCGCAGCGACCTCCGCCTGCAATCGGGCGACGTCATCTTCGTGCCGATCCGCGGCCCGCTGGTGAAGGTCTCCGGCCGGGTGATCCGCCCTGCCATCTACGAGCTCAAGCCGTCTGAGACCCTGCGGGACGTCGTGGCCGCCGCGGGCGGATTCGAGGCGAACGCGGTGCGCGGTCGGATCCAGATCAGCCGGATCGTTCCGGCCGGCGAGCGCCCGGCCACCGGGCGCGAGCGGGTGGTCATCGACCTGTCGGGAGAGGAGCTCACGGCCGGCGGCGTGCCGGCGTTCCCCATGGTCGCGGGCGATTCCGTCCGGGTGTTCGAGGTGGACCGGCGGACCCGCGACTTCGTCACGGTACGGGGCAACGTGAACTTCGAGGGGCGAGTCGGGCTCACCCCGGGGATGAAGCTGAGCGAAGCCATCCGCCTCGCCGGCGGCCCAAAGCCGGACGTGTATCTGGGCCAGATCCTGATCTCCCGGGTCCGCGCCGACTCGAGCCGGGTGCAGCTGCGGTCGGCCTTTGCCGACAGCACCGGCCGGGTCACCGATGACCTCCCGCTGGAAGAAGAAGACGACATCCGGGTGTTCGCCCGGGGGACCTTCCATACCCAACCGTACGTCACCATCGTGGGCGCCGTCCGCCGGTCCGGGCGAATCCCCTATCGGGACGGGATGACGGTGCGTGACGCCGCTCTGTTGGCGGAAGGTCTTACTCCGGACGCGGAGCTCGATCAGGCGGAGATCGCCCGCCTGCCGGAGCAGAGGCCCACCGGCGCGCTGGCGCAGACCATCCGGATCTCGCTCGACTCCAGCTACCTGTTCCAGGACAACACCGAGACCGGGAAGGGGCCGGGCGCGCGGGGGCCGAGCGGTGACCAGCTCCTCAAGCCGTACGACAACGTGCTGATTTTCCGGCGACCGGGCTGGGACCTCCAGCGGCTGGTCGCGATCACCGGACAGATCCAGCATCCCGGACGCTATGCGCTCACCAGCAAGACCGAGCGGCTGTCCGATCTCCTGGGACGGGCAGGCGGATTGACCACCGAAGCGTACCCCGGCGGGATCCAGTTCTACCGGCGGGCCAACCCGGTCCGTTTCAGCACCGGCCCCGAGCAGGCGGACCCGAACCGCTCGGTCGAGCCGCTTCCGGCGGGGTTCGGCGAGCGGGTGGGCCTGAACCTGGCCGGCGTGCTGAAAGACTCGGCCTCCCAGGACAATCTCATTCTCGCGACCGGCGACTCGATCTACATCCCCGAGTACGATCCCATCGTGACCGTGCTCGGCGCGGTGAACTCACCTGGCCCCGTGGCCTTCGCCCCCGGGAAGAACCTCGACTGGTACGTGGGCGGCGCGGGCGGCTACGCCCAGAACGGCGATCGCAAGCGGGTGTACCTGACCCAGCCGGATGGAAAGAAGCAGGTGGTCAAGCGGCGCTTCTTCTTTGCGGACGACGTGCCGAAGCCGGGACCGGGCGCGGCCATCTTCGTGCCCCAGCGGAAGGCGGGCGAGGGCGGCGGGAACTCGGCGGCGGTGCTGGGCGTCCTCGCCTCGGTGCTGGCCAGTCTCACCACGGTGATCGTCGTGATCAAGCAATGAGCCAGCGGCGGGGCATCATTCTCGCCGGCGGGGCGGGCACCAGGCTTCACCCGGCGACCGTGGCGGTCAGCAAGCAGCTGCTGCCGGTGTACGACAAGCCGATGGTGTACTACCCCCTGTCCACCCTCATGCTGGCCGGGATCCGCGACATCCTGGTGATCTCCACGCCGCAGGATATCCCCCGGTTCGAGCAGCTGTTCGGCGACGGCTCCCAGCTTGGTCTCAACTTCAAGTACGCGGTGCAACCCCGGCCCGAGGGGCTGGCCCAGGCCCTGGTGATCGGGGCCGACTTCATCGGCTCCGGGCCGGCCGCCCTGATCCTGGGCGACAATCTGTTTTACGGCGCCGGCCTGATCGACACCCTGCGGGCAGCGGTCCGTCACCCCGACGGCGCCTCGATCTTCGCCTACTATGTGCGCGACCCCACCCGCTACGGGGTGGTCGAGTTCGACCCGGCGGGTAACGTGCTGTCCATCGAGGAAAAGCCGGTCCGCCCCCGCTCCAACTACGCGGTCCCGGGGCTCTATTTCTACGACGAAGACGTGGTGGACATCGCTCGATCGCTGCGGCCCTCCCCACGCGGGGAGTACGAGATCACGGACGTGAACCTGGCATACCTTAAGGCGGGCCGACTCCGGGTCGAGGTGTTCGGGCGGGGCACCGCCTGGCTCGACACCGGCACACCGGAGGCGCTGCTCCAGGCCTCCAGTTTCATCGGCGCCGTGGAGCAGCGGCAGGGGCTCAAGATCGGCTGCGTCGAGGAGATCGCGTACCGCATGGGGTTCGTAGATCAGGCCCAGCTCGAGCGGCTGGCGGATTGGGCCGGCGCGGGCCAATACGGCGACTACCTTCGGAGCCTGGCGGGGACCAATGAGCCCGCGTGACCAGTTCCGGCCGCGGACCGTTCTGGTGACCGGGGGAGCGGGCTTCATCGGATCGAACCTGGTGCGATGGATCCTGGACCACGAGCCCGAGGTCCGGGTGGTTAACCTGGACCTGCTGACGTACGCCGGGAACCTGGAGAGCCTGGAGGACGTGCAGCGGCGCCACGGTCCCGCGGGTAGCGGCCGCTATCGCTTCGTCCACGGCGACATCCGTGACTTCGATCGGGTGACCGCCGCGCTGGGCACGGAAGGCGGAGTGGACGCGGTGCTGCATCTGGCGGCCGAGTCCCACGTGGACCGCTCGATCATGGGCCCGGAAGTGTTCGTGGACTCGAACGTGCGGGGCACGCTGGTGCTGCTGGAAGCCTGCCGGGCCGAGCTGGAGCGGCAGCCCAGGCCGTTCCGCTTTGTGCAGGTGAGCACTGACGAAGTCTACGGCTCGCTGGGCCCCGCCGATCCGGCGTTCCGAGAGACCACGCCGCTCTCGCCCAACAGCCCCTATTCGGCGAGCAAGGCCGGCGCCGATCTCCTGGTGCGGTCCTACGTCGAGACCTTCGGGTTTCCGGCGCTGGTGACACGGTGCTCGAACAATTACGGGCCGTATCAGTTTCCCGAGAAGCTGGTCCCGCTCATGCTCACTCGCGCGCTGCAGGACCAGCCCCTTCCGCTCTACGGCGACGGGCTCAACGTGCGCGACTGGCTCTATGTTGAGGATCACGCCGAGGCGCTGTGGGCCGTGCTGGCCCGGGGCCGGGTGGGCGGGGTCTATAACATTGGGGGGGAGAGCGAGCTGCCAAATCTCGAGCTGGTGCGCCGACTGCTCGCGTGCCTGGGAAAGCCGGAGTCTTTGATCAGCTTTGTGCGCGACCGTCCGGGGCATGACCGGCGATATGCGATGGATACGACGCTGATCCGGACCGAGCTGGGTTGGCGGCCGCGGCACGATTTCGTGCGGGGCTTGGACGATACGGTGCAGTGGTATCTGGCAAACGAGACCTGGTGGCGGCGGGTGCTGAGCGAGGCGTACCGCGCCGCCGGAGCGTATCTGGCATGACCGGGCCCGCATACGATCGCCCGTTGGGAGCGGAGTTGCGCCCGCTGGTGCTGGGGGCGGTCTTCCTGCGCCGGTGGCGATGGACGATGCTGTTCCCCGCGCTCGCGGTGCTCATCACCGCGGTGCTGGTGTTCGTCCTGCCGTCGCGCTACACGTCGGTAGCGATCGTGCTCCCGGAGAGCCGCACGCAATCGCAGCTGGGTGGCAACCTCGGAGGCCTGGCAGGCCTCGCCGGAGGGCTGGTCGGCGCGGCCGGCGTTGGGGGGATCCAGTCACCCAAACTGTACGGGGACCTGGTCCGGACCGATGGCGTCATCGACGACGTGCTGGCTCGCAGGCTCACGTCGGTGCCGCAGTGGGGCACCCGAGCGCCGACGCTGCTCGAATGGCTCGAGCTGGGCGGCAAGACCCATGGTGACAGCCTTTACTACGCGCGCCGCTACATGCTTCGGCGGGTCACGACCGATCCCAACCGGGAAACGGGAACGGTGACCATACGGGTGACCCTCAACAGTCCGCGTGCCGCGGCCGAGGTGGCCAGCTGGTTCGTGAACGAGCTGGACCAGTTCAACAATTATCGACGCCAGACAGGGGCCCGGAACCGGCGCAAGTTCCTCGAGGGACGGATCGCTGAGCTGGAAGGCGAGCGGCGGGCGATTACTGACAGCGTGAAGGCGTTCTACGAGGCGAATCGCGAGTTCGAGAACGCGCCGGCGCTCCGGTTCGAGGCGCGGCGCCGGGAGGCCCGGCTCGATCAGGTCGACGAGGTGCTCACGGGGGTCCGTCGCGACTTCGAGAACTCCCGGACCGAGGAGGTGAACGACACCCCGCTGCTGACCGTCATGCAGCGGCCCACCATGCCCGAGCGGCGGTCGTTCCCGCAGCGAAAGCTGCTGGTGTTGCTGGCGGCGGTCGCAAGCGGGCTGGTTGGGATGGGCATGGCGTATCTGCTCGAATCGGTCCGGAAATGGAACCGGACCGACACCGAGGGCCAGGCGGACATGGCCGAGGCCTGGCGGGAGGCTCGGCGGGGGCTGGGGCGGGTGTTGCCTCTGCGGTCTCGCCGGGACGGCTTGGGGCAAGGGGAGTGACCGCCGGATCGAAGCTGATGGCGGTGCTCCGGCATACCTGGCTCGATCCCCTTCACATCGTTCACTCCACACTCGAGCGAGGCTTGGCGCGCCATCGCGCTCAGGTCCGCGGTCGGGTGCTGGATATCGGCTGCGGTGCCAAACCGTATCGCGGTCTCTTCCCCGACGCCACGTTCTACGTCGGCACCGAAACCAATCGCACGTTCACCCGGGACAGTCGCGGGGACGTTTCCGCATTCGGTGAGGCGCTCCCGTTCAGGACGGGCGCGTTCGACGCGGTGGTGTGCACCGAAGTGCTCGAGCACGTCCCCGAGCCCGGCGATTTCCTGAGGGAGGTGCTCCGGGTGATTAGGCCTGGCGGCGTGCTGCTCCTGACGACGCCACAGACGTGGGGGCTACACGAGGAACCGTACGATTTCTACCGGTACACCAAGCACGGGCTTCGATATCTCTTCACGAAGGCAGGGTTCGAGCTTCTGGACGTCGCGCCGACGACGGGGACGTTCGGAACCGTAGGGCAGCGGCTGAGCTCGTTCTGCTATTACGAGCTGAGTAGCCTGGCTCGCTGGCTGAAACCGCCAGCCGTCGTCCTTTGCGCGGGGATTCAACTCGTGTTCGCCGGAGCTGATCGGCTGGTGGGCAGGCGGGGCGACACGATTTGCTGGGTGGCGCTGGGGCGGAAACCCGCATAGCGATGGGCCGATGTGCGTTTTCGCCACAGTGGCGCAGCGGGTGTTGCCCGCACGCAACTCTGGCGGTGGCAGGATCGGCCAGCTAGCCTTTGGTTACCAACAGCTTCGAGCCCCGGCATGACCCGGTCACGCATCGTCCTCCTGGGCCTGATTGGTCTCTGGGCATGCGGCGGCGATCCGAATAGCGACCTCACCGACCCCGGCACGCGCTCGAACCCACCCGAGCAACCTCCGCCCACAGGCGGAAGCGGCCTGCGAATCGTATTCCAACATCCGGGCAATGGGCCCCCCGAGTTCAACGTCGGTCCCTTCGAGGACAACGTTCCGGTCGGCCCTGGCCTCCGCTATCTCGTGCGCGCGGTCCCTACCGATGTCGCAGGCAACGCGGTTACGAACCAGACGCTCAACTGGTCGATATCAGGCGGGGGTTCGCTGGACCATGCGGTGACCGCCCCGACCGGCGGGAACGACGCCACACTCAACGGGTTGACGACCGGCACTCAGGACGGCGTCGAGTCGATCACGGTGGCGCTGCCCGCCTATCCCGGCGTCCAGGGTGTGCTGCGCGTCAGGGTGGTTCACCTTCAGTTGGTTGCGGTCAGCCCATCGAACGCCAATCCGCTGACGCTTGGGCTCGGCCAGCAGATCCCGCTCACAGCGCAGCTCCAAACCGCGAATGGCCAGCCTTTCGTGTGGTCGATCACGTTCAACGCGCTGCTGGATCCGGATTACCCGTGCAGCCACTACGAGCTGACAGGGGGTCTCGGCACGACGCCGGGCGCGAAGCCCGTGGAGGAGCTCACCGTACCCACAGATGCCCAAGGCAAGGCTACCGTCATCTACACCGCGCCGACGGCTTCATTCGGCGCGTGCCAGGGCTTTGTCGGCGCCGCGCCCGCGAAGTCACCCAGCGGCATCGGCGGACAGAGCAGCGAGGTCTTCGGGGTCTCGTGGCTGGCGAGTCTTACGCCGACCCCCGCCAGCAAGGTCCTTGCGGTGAGCGGCGATGTTCAGGCGGCGTCGCCGGGTGCGACACTGGGTCAGCCCTTGATCGTGGAAGTCGAAGATGCGTTCGGAAACGGGGTCGGTGGCGTGACGGTCAACTGGTCGACGTCCTCTGGCTTCGTGAGCCCCACCAGCCTGACCACCGACGCGGGGGGACGTGTGAGCGCGAAATGGACCGTGGGAGCCGCCGCAGGCGCTCAAACCCTAACCGCCTCCATTCCGGGGGGCGCGAGCGTCATCTTTACGGCGAGCGTCTCATAGGCGGACTGGTATCCGACTACCGCTTCACCCCGATCCTTGCGCTGTAGTCCACCCGATTGAGCAGGATGTCCACCCCGTGCTCTCTGAAGTACTCGTCCACCGCCTTCCGCGCGCCCAACCAGTGGCCGTAGTCATCGATGATCAGCACGCCGCCAGAGGCCAGCCTGGGCAGCAGGTGAATGAGCTCGTGCCGCGTCGATTCATACCAGTCGGTATCGAGCCGCAGCAGGGCGATCTGTTCCGGCGCCTGTGCGGGCACAGTATCCTCCACCTTCCCCACCACGAAGCGAATCCTGCCGGGATCGTACCCCACGCTCAGCACGGCCGTGCGCACGGCCTCGAGAGGGGCGTAGGCCCAGTTGCCATCGTCGACACTGCGCGGCCCACGAAGCAGCGCCGCCGCCGCTCGTCCGGTGAAATGGAGGTCTGCCTCTGAGGGTGAGGGCATACCCTCGAAGGTGTCGAAGAGATAGAGCCCGCGGCCGGTATCGCCCAGCCGCATGAGCGTCCGTGCCACCGCCATCATGCTTCCGCCCCGCCAGACACCGCATTCGACTATCTCGCCAGGGACGCGATGGCGGACGATGTGCTCCGTGGCTCGTACCAGTGCGAACAGTCGCTCGGGCGTCGTGAGAGTGTACGGCTTGACCTCTCGGATCAGGGCCAGATCGGCGTCACTGAAATCGGGCGAGGGGTAGCGTACGAGGTCATAGCCAAGGCGCCGCAGCAATCGGCGGAGCATGCCCTTAGTCACGCGCTCGCCGTTGACCGACGGAGGTCGAAGACGAGGTCCCGACTCAGCAACGAAGGCCAAAGCTGGCGAAGCGACAACCAGCGGCCCGTTGCGTGGATTCCGGTAATACGAAGGCCGTGACGGGCGACCAGTTCGCGTGTCGCCCCCAGCGTGAAGTAGTGGAGTTGACCTCCATCCCATCCAGGATCGGGTGACGTCCGGGGGAGGCGGCCGCGCAGCAGCGTGAGCCGAATGGGGAAAAAGGCCACGTTCGACACACTCAGGATCAGTTGACCTCCCGGTCGCACGACGCGAGACAACTCGGCGACGGCCCGCTCGGGGTCGAATACCTGGGGCACGACTGCCAGGCACGTCACCGCGTCGAAGTAGCCATCGGGATACGGCAGCCCCTGCAGGTTGAGGTCCACAACCTCGGCGTGGATCCCTCGGGAGCGGGCTCGCTCGACCGAGGCCGGCACCAGATCGACCCCATAGAGCTCCCGGAACCGACTAGCCGCTTCCATCCGGACCAAACCTTCGCCGCCCCAGCAGCCGAGGTCCAGCAAGCGATCTCCTGGAACCAGGAGGCGACGCGCCACGTCGGTGCGGGTAGCGCCGCGGCCGGTGTGCCGCACGGCCCTGGAGCTCGCCTTCTGCGCCCACAGCTCTTCGTAGTAGTCGTGGACGGTGTCGGGCCTGGAGCCTTGCTGCATCGAGTCGCCCTCGTTTGGCGTCGTCACTGCGGAGCCAGCCGAGCGCCTCGGCGAATCAGGAGCGTCATCGTGTAGCCTGAGCCAGTCGCAGCCGAAGCCTACCGAAGGCCTCACCAGCTCGATCCCGCAGTATTAGCCAATCGGCCCGTGTGGCAGCGAAGGCTAGATTCCCGGCCACCCAGCCCACCAGTACCAGAGCAGCGATGGCGGCCAGTCGCCCCCAGGGCCCTCCCTGGAATTGGCTCGCGGCGAGGGCCGCGCCCGCGGCAAGGAGAAGGCCACCAAGCCAGCCAGGTATCCGTCCTGAGAGCTGGCGCAGAAGCCCCAGGCGCCGCGCGAGCAGCGTGCACAGCACAATCTGCATGACGCTCACCGCCAGGCCGACGCCGAAGAGCCCGAGCCGAGGCACGAGCACGATCGCCGCCACTACCTCCACCACCACGGCAATCACCATGGGGATGATGTTCTCCCGATTGCGCATCTGTGCGCTGATGATCCGCATCATGATGTACACGGCCATCATGAACGCGGCGCCGACGGCGAGCCCGCGCAGGGCCTGAGAGACCAGCGCGACCGCGGTCGCATCGAATCGTCCGCGGCGATACGCCAGCGTCACCAGTTCGGGAGCCGCCGCGACCAGCACCAGCATGAGCCCGAGCACACCGGTCACGAGCGGAAAGATGAGCTCAGCGGCCCGGGTTTCGGCTTCGCCTCGCTCGAACGACGAGAACCGCGACAGGGCCACCGTACCCACCGCGTACCCCACCAACACCTGCGGAGTCTCCACGAACGCACGAGCATACTCCAGCGACGCCACCGCGCCGACGCCGACGAAGGAGGCCGCTGCACGATCGATTACCCCGAGCAGTTGGCCCAGCACGAGGGTGACGACGAGAGGGGTAGCGGTATGGAAGAGCGTCCGAAACTCCGCGCCATCCGGCACTCGCTGGGCAGCGGCCGCCGCGTCTTGATGCCGGACGTCACGCAGCGACCACCACGTGTACCCCAGGTACACCGCGAACGCGACCGCGAACCCGAGCCCCAGCCACTCGGGGTCGTGTAGCCAGGCCGCGATCGGGATGACGAGCACCAGTGTCGCGTTCTGGAAAGTGGTCCGCAGGGCCAGCGGACGGAATCGGTCATGGCAGATGCCGTACAGCGAGTACAATGCCGCGAAGCAATAGAATGGGATACCGAGGCCCATCCACCGAAGCATCCTGGCAGAGAGAGTCACCGTCTCAGAGGCGAGCCCCGGCGCGAAGAGGCGCACGATCTGCGGCCCAATGAGCCAGGTGAGCGACGCGAGTACGGCGGAGACGAGCAGAAGATAGGCGCTGGTCACTCGCAGCAGGCGTCGCCCGCTCGCGGGATTGGTACGTAAGTACCGCGAATAGAGCGGCACGAAGGCGCCGTCCAGAACATCGCCCATGAAGAAGTGCGTCGGGAAGAGTGCCGCTGCCAGACCGGCACGGAAAGCATCTGCAGTCGAGGTGGCGCCGAAGAAGAAGGCGAGGGTGACTTCGCGCGCGAGTCCGAGGAGTTTGCCGAGAGCGCTCCCGAATAGGATGGCGAGGGTCTTCATGCCGGGCGCGCGTGCTGCGTCGCCAACGTCGTCAGAAATGCCGAGTAGTTTGCGACCGTAGCCTCCATGGTAAACCGCCGCCGGATTGCGGCGAGGCCCGCAGCCCCCACCGCGCACGCCCACGCGCGATCGGTCAGGCAGCTCACGATTGCGGCAGCGAGGGCGCGCTCGTCACCCGCCTTGACGAACACCGCCTCCCGCCCCGGCTCGGCAACGAAAGCTGTGTCACCTAGGTCGGTGGTAATGAGCGGCACACCCGTGCCCATACCAACCACCATCGCGTGATCATAGGCAGTCGGCCGGAGGCGCGGGTTGAGGACCACGGCCGAGCCAGCGTAACCATTGGCGATTTGCTCGAATGGCAGGGTCCCTGTGAACTCGACCCGGTCGGCCAGACCATAGGCATTGGCCAAAGCCTCGAGCTCCCGCCGATAGCTGCCGTCCCCCACGATTCGGAGGCGCGCATGCGGCACCCGTTTCACCACCTCGCGCATGGCTCCGAGCGCGATCTGAACCCCCTTGTCGCGCTCCAATCGCGCCACGACCGTGACCTGATCGCTGCCGGGATCGACGGCCGAGGTGAGTTGCTGGATGAGCCCCGACGACACGCCGTACGGAATCACCACGATCCGATCAGCCGAGTAACGAAACATGCGGCTGATCTTCACCCGCTCCGCGGGACAGGGCACGATGAACGCGTCCGGCGACCGCATGAACCGTATGTCACGGGCGGCTCGATATATCGTGTGGGCCGCTCGCGCGACGCCTTCCGCAATCCCGGAGAGCGACGCGTCTCCGCGAATCGAGTGCAGACTGGCCCGCAGCTCATCCAGGTGAGTCCCGAACGTGAGCACCGCGGAGGGCGTCCGGACGCCGGCCCGCCGCCACCGCGCGAGCGGGCCGCGCGCAGCAGCGCTCACTGACACGAGGACGTCGAACGGCTGCCGCTGGTGAGCGGCCACGAAGGCCTGATCCAGGGCCCGGAACCACGCGCGACTGTAGCGACCCGGAGATCCCGTCCGGAGGTAGTGCACCCGGATCGAGTTTCGTTCCACGACGTCTTCCACAGTCGACTGGTTCGGTCCGTCGGTCGTGAAGAGCTCCACATCGTGACCGGCTGCGCCGACGCCGGTAAAGATCTGCTCGGTGATGATTTGCATCCCGCCGGCGCCATGCTCGGGCATGATGCGGGCGAACACGGCGACCCGAAGCCTGCGCCCGATCATGCCAGCACCTGCCGGACCGCGGCGATCACCTGGGTCACCTCGTCGTCCTCCAGCTCGGGGTAGCACGGCAATGAGAGTACGCGAGGGGACAGCCATTCGGCGTTGGGGAAAGAACCGAGCCCAGCGCCGGCGTACACCGGATGCTCGTGGAGAGCCGCCGGATAGTGCACTCCGGTCGCCACTCCGAGAGAGCTGAGCCGCTGGCGCACCGCATCGCGATCTTCCACCGTGACGACGAACAGGTGATAAGCCCCTTCGGCGCCTGCCCGTTCGACCGGGAGCCCCAGCCCTGGCAGCCCGTTCAGCTCAGTGATGTACCGGGCCGCAATCGTCCGCCGGCGAGCTACCCAGGCATCGAGGCAGTCGAGCTGCACCCGCAGCAGCGCGGCCTGGATCTCGTCCAGCCGCGAGTTGCGGCCCTCCAGCACGCTCCAATCGCGGCGCTCGTAGCCGTACATCCTGAGCAGTCGGAGTCGCCCGGCGTGCTCGGCCGACCGCGTGTACACCAGCCCGCCGTCACCGTAGGCGCCAAGGTTCTTGGTCGGATAGAAGCTGAACGTCGCCAGGTCGGCCCAAGAACCCGCCTCGCGGCCCAGCAGGCGCGCGCCATGAGCCTGCGCGCAGTCCTCGACCAGCCGGATGCCCCGCTCGCTGCAGACCGCAGCGAGAGCGGGCCCATCGACCAGATGACCATACAGGTGCGGAGCGATCACGGCGCGCGTGCGCGGACCAAGGCGACGGCTGAGCTCGTCCGTCTCGAGAAGGCGGCTCTCACGCCCGCAGTCCGCCAGTACGAGCCGGGCACCGACGGCACGAATCGCGGCAGCGACGGGCATGCACACGTTTGCCACCGTGATCACCTCGTCCCCGGCGCCGACGCCGAGAGCGAGCAACGCCAGCGATAGGGCATCGGTACCGGACGCAACACCGACCCCATGACCATCCCCCAGCCGCTGGGCGAACGCGGTCTCGAACTCGGCCAGCGCCGGCCCGAGAACGTACTGCCCGCTGCGAGCCACCCTGACCAGCGCCTCCTCGGCGGCCGCTGCCAGTGCCGCGTGACGGCGCTTCAGGTCAAGGAAAGGGATGACTCGGGGGGCCATCGGGCTCCGTCGGGTGATCGGGTATAGAAATCGAGCGTGCGGGACAGGCCCTCGCGAAGCGGGATCAGCGCCCGCCAGCCCAACGCACGCTCCGCCAGGCGTGGATCGGTCCAATAGTCGCCGACGTCGATCGCCTGCTGCTCCGGGGGCAACGGTGCGTCGACCACTGCGCCGCGGCCGAGCAGCTCCACCGCCACCGTGACGAATTCGCGGAGAGACGCTGGAGCATCGTGGCCTACGTTGATAACCTGGCCGGCAAGCGTTGGGGCTGCACCGGCAGCGAGCAGGGCCTCCACGGCGTCGTCCACCATCAGCCAATCACGTCGGAAGATCCCGCCGCCAAAAAGCTGAACCGGTTCGCCTCGAAGTAGTCGGCCGAGGAGGAAGCCGCTGACCCCGTGGGCCGGATCGGCATTTCCCTGCCGTGGGCCATACACGTTTGTGAGACGGAGCCGGACGATGTCCAAGTCGTAGAGTCGACCGTACACAATCGCGTACTGTTCCGCGGCGAGCTTGTGAATCCCATTTGGATCGGGCGGCGCCAGCGGGTGATCCTCGGCAACCGGAAGCGTGACAGGACGGCCGTAGACCGAGCGGGTGCTAGCAAGCACCACGAGCGGTCGATGGGGACCGCGGCGGATCGCTTCGAACAGGGCGATCTGAGCGAGGAGGTTATGCGTGAGATCGCGGCGCGGGTCACGAACGCTCCGGCCGTGTGCCGGATCGCCCATGAGGTCGAACACCACCTCAGCATCGAGGACGGATGCTGGAACCGGGTCCACCGCGAGGTTGGCGCGAAGAAAAGGCAGCTGCGTGTTGGACGCCTGGAGGTTTGCCGGATGGCCTCCACAGCCGGCCACCAGCCCATCGATCACTGTCACCGCTGCTCCGAGCCCGGCGAGGCGCAGGGCCAGGTTGCTCCCGATAAATCCGGCGCCGCCGAGAACGGCCACCCGTCTGCCGCGCCAGGATCCCGTCCTTGCCCTTGTCACACGCGCGACCTCATGCGCTGAACGGGCGTCAGCCGCACGGCGGCAACCACGATTCCCACCAGGACGCCCATGATGACGCCGAGGATTTCCCCGTTGAATGCGTCCACCGTCATGTTCCCCGCGAGCAGAGCGGCTATCCCGATTGCCGCAACGCCGGCTCCCTGTGCCACTGGGTCCCCCGGATTGCGCCGGCTGAGCCGGACCCCGCGCACTACGGCGCCAACCAAGGTCGCCAGCAGCAAAGCAAGGCCAACGGCCCCGGTCTCGATCAACGTCGTCAAATAGCTGTTTTCCGTGGGAAGTTGGCCGGCGATGACCTCACCGGTGGCCGAGGCCCTAGTCCAATGCACGGGCCCGAACTCGTTAGCCGTTGCGACCCCTACTCCCACCAGCGGCCGCTGCCGGACCGCATCGAGATACGCGAGCCAGATCGAAGGGCGGCTAGCTGCCTCGGCGGTTGCGCCGGTGCTGCCTTCCCGCAAGGCTAGCTGCTGAAGGCGCGCGGCGACGGCTTCGCGAGACGCCCATAGCAGTCCGGCCATCACTGAGATGGCGACCAGGCTGACGCTGACGACCCTTCGGATAGAACGTCCCAGCGTGACAAAGGCGACTGCGATCCCCACCAGCGCAGCGACCCAGCCGGTCGCCTTGAGACACGCGACGTTCGCCGCTACCGCCAAGATGAGCGCCGTGATCACCAACCATCGTGGAGCCAGGCGTGTCCGACCCACCGCCATGGCGACAGCGGCTCCGATGCCAACGGCCGTGAATATCCCGAACTCGATCGCGTTGAGAAACGGCCCGAAAGGCTGCACGTCGGTGCCGCTGCGCCAATTGAAGCTCATGGTGGCAGCCTTCGTCGCGACCAGGCCAGGGGCATACAAGACGGCCCCGCCCGGTGAGGCGAGAAACCAGAGCATGTTATCCAGGCCGGCAGCAACCTGCACGAAGCCGATGATACTCCAGACGGCGACCAGCGCGAGCAGCGCGACCAAGAGCCGTCGCACCGCCTGCGCGGGATCGGCGGCCCGAAGCACGCACAGGGCGGACGCGAGGATCGCGCTAAAGACCATCAACCATTGGAATACGCCGCGAAGCGATGCGACCCGCCCAGTGGTCCAGGCGAGCGACAGCAAGGTCCACACAACCCAGGCTAGAACGAACCGCTCCCAGCCGAGGAGTCGCGGCCGGCCTCGCAGCATCGTGCTAGCGGCACAGACCAGGCCGAACCCGACGACCACAAAATTGGTGAGGGCAACATCTAATTCGGTCCCCGGGTATGTCACGTAGAAGCGCAACGGAATACACAACAGCAACAGCGGGACACTCCATGTGAGCGGAAGGAGGATGAGCGCCGTGGTTCCGAGCAGGACGAGAATTGCAACGAGCGCCGTATAGAGGTCACCCAGCAGCAGGGCCGCAAGACCGAATCCCGCCAGGAGGGGAAGCCAGCTCGCCGGCCTGGCCCTCCGTCCTTCGGCAGCACCAGCCGTCGACATCATCTCAGCGCAACTCGCAGTTTGGGCTGCCGTGAGGAAGTGGCTTCCGCAGCACGTACTTGACCCCCGATGCAAAGAATTCCCCGGCGCCCGGCAGGTAGGACAAAGGCGCTGTGACTGCGAGAAGGAGAAACTGCGCAAACTCCACAGCTGAGAACTCGGACGCCGCCGCGCGAACGGCACGCCACCCGCCTACCGGCGAAACCCTTCGGACGGATTGAAGAAGCGAGACGAGGAGCTTTCGGCCAGGGTCGGTCAGGTAGTGCCCCCACCGAAACTGTATGGTCTCGAAGCCCAGGTTGGCTGCGATGCCCCGAAAACGACGGTTCGTAATCCCACTGAGCGTCCGAAACACCTCGAAATCCTTCTCCCCCCCCCGTCGGCGCAGCTCCGCTTGCACTCGCTGTTTAGGCAGGAGGTGGAACCAGGGAACCTTGATGCAATCGTCTATGTGGCCCCCGTAGGGGCTCCGGAAAAGGGGGAACTCCACGAACGCGATCCCGCCGGGCCTGAGGACACGATGGACCTCGGCCAGTGCGGCCTCGGGATCGTCGAGATGCTCCACGACATTGCAACAGACGACGCAGTCGAACCCTTCGCCGCCGAATGGCAATGCCCCCGCGTCCGCGAGGTAGATCGCCAAGGCAATTCCCTGCTTTCGCGAATATTCGCGAGCCGCGTGCAACGCCCGATGATCGTACTGCTCACGATCAACCGCCGTGACCTTGAACCCCTGGCTCGCGAGATAGAGGCTGATCCCGCCCGTGCCGCACCCTACCTCGAGGATCCGCGGCTGGCCCGGGGGCAAGAACGGGCGCATCCGTCGGGCCAGCGGTTCGGCTACCAGCATCTGGTACCGGACATAATCCTCGGGCGAGCCCAGCCGCGCTTTGATCGCCTCGAGGAGCTCGCGTTCATACGACTCGCCCCTCGCGAGGGCCTCACGTAGCAGGGTCATGGCCCTCCGATCCGACATCGCCGCCGGGGGCCATCGGCTTGCTCCTGAACATCCACTGCGTGGGGCCACTCCCCCGATTCAGGCCCGGTACTCGTTTCCGGCCTTGCAGAATCAGCGCTTTCTCCGACCCGACTATCATGCTACAATGCATCTTCCGCTTGCTGGCATGGACAAGTTCCCCCAGAGGGGTCACGCGTTGCTCGGTTCCCCATCATGACCTCTTGGCGCCTCCACACGCTTGCCAGGCGACTTCCCGCTCCGCTCCGGTCTATAGCCCGCAACATCTGGTCCGCAACACGCGTGTGGATGGAGCGGAGGCGATACCAGTTCAGGTACTCCCGGGATTTCTACGAGCAGGGCTACCATGATAAACTAGCAGACCTCGGCGGCGACAACCTCGACTTCTGGACCGCCCAGGGCTATCGGGATCGCCTCATGACGGTGTGCGATAGTTTGGATCATCGAGTACCGTTCGGCCCAGACACAAAGTATTTGGAAGTCGCGTGCATGTACGGCAAGACCGCCTTCTGGTTCGCCGAGCGCTATCCCCGGCTCCGGGTGTGGGCGTTCGACTTCTCGCAGCGGTTTGTCGATGCCGCGCGCGTGGCAAATCCCATTGGAGATCGGTTGACGCTCTGGCGCGGAGACGTCACCAACATCGAGCTCGCCGGCCAACGCTTCGACGCCTTCTTTGACCTCGCTACCTGTCTCGACGTCACAGAGCATTTGCCCCAAGAGGTCTATCGACGACTCCTGGACGAGCTTGCCCGTGTACTTCGTCCCGGAGCCCATCTGTTGCTGATGCAGGGCAACACAGTCCAGGTCGAGCACATTCACATCCTTCCTGAGGAGCAGCTGGTCCAGGATGTGGAGGCAGCAGGCTTCCAGCTGTTGGAAACGCTTCCTGAGCGGCACCATCTGTTTCGCCGCACCGCGCCATAAGGTGACCGGCGGACCTTTGCTGGAATCGCCCTCGCACACGCGGCCTACGCCTCGACGGACCGCTTGTTGCTGCTGGGTGCCTACCCCTTTCCCGGTCCGCCGCCTGCCACCACAGTGACCCGGCCACTCACGCCTCCAGGCCCCACACCATCCGAGTCCGCGGCTCACCGCAGATCCAGAGACTATCGCGCGTTAGACCTCCACCGGCTGATGGAGTATGAGAACGTCGATCAGCTGACGGGGCGTCACCGAATCGCGCGCCGCGTCGCGCCGCCGCGCCAGGACGACACGGTACTCGATGTGGGTTGTGCCCACGGTTACTGGGCCAACCTCTTTCTGCGGGGACGAGCGGCTAGAGTCATCGCGATCGACATTGACCGCGAGGACGTCGGGCGCGCAGTCGACTTCGCGCGGCGCGCGGCTAGCAACAGTGCCGACCCATCCTTCGGAGTCGCCTCGGCAGAGTCCCTGCCGTTTCCGGATGGGCTCTTTAGCCTCGTGTACCTGATGGACGTGCTCGAGCACGTAAACGACCCACGGCGAACAGCGCTTGAGGTTCAACGAGTCTTGGCTCCTGGAGGTCGGTTAGTGGTGAGCGTGCCAGGAGACTGGGTCTTTAACTGGCTGGACCCGCACTACCCCGAGCACCGTCACTATTCTCGCACGCAACTCAGGTCCGTTTTCCCTGATCTTGAATTCCTGACCAGCCACCAAACCGGCTGGCTCTGGGCGACAGTCTGGGGGACCTATGTCCGGTTTCTGTGTAGCCGCGCGACCCGAATCATTCCCAGCCCGAGCGCCCGGGGCACGGCGCTGCGGAAGGTCAGCCAGGCAATCGCCCGAATCGCCGACATCGACTGCAGGCTCAATTACGGGTTCGGCTCGGCGCTGTGTCTGGTGCTTCGAAAGCCGCGCGCCTGAACCCTCGATTCTGAGGGTGCTTCGTCGGTCCACCGCCTCGCAATGAGCTCCGTTAATTGCCAAACCCTCGCGATTGCGAATCCGCGCCATGGGGGTAACGACTCGGTAGCACGGCTACGCGGTTGCCCCCTTTCGGTCATCGGCGAGGGCGCGATCGCCCGGACGCCTCGCCAAATGGTGTTGTGCCACGTACAGTAGGGTCCGATAACCAGCACGAGCGGCGATGCGTTGAGCCATCCCTCGCCACCGTGGTCGGCCAGCTACGAGTTGCACAAGCACGTACGACGCCCGGCCTGCCGGCAGGATGAGATTGTCCACCGCCCGAACCGTAAGCAGCGTCCCGCCGGCCCGAGTCACCAAGGTCCGCACCTCCGCCTGATCCAGCTCAGTCTCGTGAGCACGCTCCGCCTTGCGGCCGAACAGCAGCTTCCAGCCAGTGAGGCCCCCGTCGGGCGTACTGAGCACGAGCACACCGGTAGGAGACAGCACCCGAAAGATTTCTTCCACGAGCGTCTGCCGTGCGGCCGGTGGTACGTGCTCGATCACTTCCAGACAGAGGGCCGCGTCGAACACACCCTCGCGCCAACCCATCCGGATCACGTTCTGCACGGCGTACTGAGCCCACGAATTAGTCCTACGGCCCCGCCCGAGCCGCGGCCGATTGAGGTCTGCACCAACATAGGAGAAGTCTCTGAACAGCTCGGCCTGAGCCGACACACCACAGCCGATATCGAGGAGGCGTGAGCCTTTGGCGATTCCAAGCTCGTCCAGAGCAACGCGTGCCGCGGAGTAGCGGGCGTCGGAATTCTCTCGCGAGTGCCTCAAAATATTTGGTGGGACGACCACGCGATCGTAATCTGCGGTCTGGTACCAATAGAGGATGTCGAGCTCATCATCGCGCAGGTTGCGGCAGCGTCCACAGAGCTGCTGCCATTCGTCCGCGCTCTTGCGGCGCCTGGCATGCCGGCACAGAAGACATGGGAGGGCGCCGTGAAAGCGCGAGCCGTCAACCAGCATCAGCCGCGATCCGATCTGCAAGTAAACCCGTACGCAGTGCCCTGACCTGGTCCATGCGTCTCGACCAGTTGAACGCCCGCGCGAACAGCCGACGGCGCTCCGACTCCAGGATCGAGTTCTGGGACAGGCGTCGCTCCGCCGCGGTCACGAAATCGCCGGCCGTGTTTGTAGCATCGTACCATTCCTCATACGCCCGCAACGTCGGTAATGGCCGTGCGAGGATGACCTTTCCCCGCAGCAAGTACTCGAAGAACTTGAGCGGAAAGCTTGCTTGCATCACCTGATGCTTGGCCGACGGCAACAGCGCCACGTCGAACCGGTCGATCACCGCCGGCGCGATCTCGTGAGGCACTTCTCCCAGCCAATGGACGTTGGGCGCGGATGTCTGTCCGCCGAGCGCCGCCTGCACATCGCCCCGATTGGTCGGCCCCACCAGCGCGATGGTCCAGTCAGGCCGCAGCCTGGCGATGCATTCGATCAGCTCGAGATCCACCTTGTACGCCGCCAGATTCCCCAGGTAGCCCAGGCGGGGCCGCGGCAGCGCATCGAGCGCATCGAGCACGGGATGCCTGACGCCAGTGAAGTCTCGTGCGAAGAGCTCCGTGTCGGCCACGTTCGGCAGCACCTCGACCCTTGCGGCCTTGCCTCGGAGCCGTGCGGCGAGCGGCTCGCCAGTCGTAATGGCAAGGTCCGCCACGCTCGCGAGCGCTGTTTCCATCCGCTCGATCGCCTGCGAGTCCACGCCGGGATTGGCCGCGTAGTCGTCCACGCAATAGTAGATCACCGCCTGAGGCTTGACTGCGCGCGCGGTGCCCAAGCCCATTGGATGAAAAGTCCAGCACGCTTCCACGTTCCAGCGCCGCAACCGAATTAGAGCGCGCACCTGCCATCCTACCCATCTACTGTTGACCTCGGCCCCTCGCCCGTAGGCGGGAAGCGGCAGCGGAGAGTAGATCCAGAGCTGCGGGCCGACCCGCCGCAACGGCCGCAACGACCGGAGCAGCCGCGGGACGATCCGGCGCCACTCGTGGACCCTCGGCGTCCTCGCACCCACCGACTCGACGTACAGCACCGGCCGCTCGGCCGCGAGACGCTCGGTCAGATGATGACAGTTCACCCGGGACTGGGTGAACCAGAGCGCCGAACCGTATACCAGATCCACCTAGCGTCTCCGCGCGTTGGAACGGGCTACCTGCACCCAATCTTCCAACTCAGCCGCCATCGTGTCATAGCCTCGCCGCGCCCCAGGCGCCCCTTGCCCGGCACGCCCAATTGCGCACCGTCCGGGATCCTCCAGAGCCGCGCCGAGCGTCTCTACGAGGCCTTCCACGGTAGGCTCGGCAAGGTAGCCGGTCCGGCCGCGCTCGATCAGCTCGGACAGGTTGCCGACCGCCGTGGCCACTACCGGCACACCGAGCGCCTGGGCTTCGACCACCAGGATCCCGTACGGCTCATCCCGCGAGGGCACCACACATAACGTGGCGCGCTCGAGCAACCCCAGGGTCTCGGGGTGCGGCACCGGCCCGAGAAAGCGGACCCGCTCGCCCAGGCCGAGCTCCGCGGCGAGCCGCTCCAGCGCGACCCGCTCCTCGCCGTCACCCGCGATCCAGAGCTCCGCCTCAGTGCGGGGTCCGAGCGCGGCCCACGCACGCAAGAGAACGTCGAACCCCTTCTTGCGCACCATCCGCCCGGCCGCAAAGACATACGGGGCCCCAGCCGCAACCGCTGGCGCGATCCGCGGCTCGATCGCCACGGCATCGGCCAGCACCCCGACCCGCCCAGGTCGTCCCCGGAACCAGGGGGATGCCTGCCCGAACCGCTCGAGCCAGCGCGAGCAGAAGAGGTTTACGTCCGCGGCGGCAGTGACCACCGAACAGGCCTGTCGGGTGGCGAGGCTCCGCGGCGCGATGCCCATGATGTCGTTGCCGCGAAACGAGAGCAGAAGCGGCAGCCGGGCCGTTCGCGCGCAGTCCCACGCATAGAGGCCCGTCACGGTCACGAAGTGCACGTACAGCGCGTCCGCTTTCCAGTTGAGCACCGTTTGGCGCACTTCGCGCCGGGCCCGCCAGGCCCGGAACGGGAACGTCGCCCGGGGATGCAGGCTCCACTGGAACCGGCGCACCGGGACGCCGTCCACATCCTCGGAGGGATCACACCCTGCAGGGCGACAGGTGAGCACCAGCGGCTCGTGCCCTCGCTCGCGCAGCGCCCGAGCCAGGCCACGCACCGCCGTCTGCACTCCTCCGATGGTCGGCCAGTAATCGTTGCAGAAGAGCGCGATGCGCACGCCGTCAGCTGCGGGCCATCACCCGCCGGGCCAGCTCGAGGAAC
>Ga0137403_10000855_pt1 | contig 39157 bp, 56 predicted proteins | sample CZOMad2_1_16fung_FD_122057 | JGI IMG/M metagenome (GOLD analysis project Ga0137403, IMG submission 122057) | Vadose zone soil fungal communities from Angelo Coast Range Reserve, California, USA - CZOMad2_1_16fungal (Hybrid Assembly) | ecosystem: Environmental > Terrestrial > Soil > Vadose zone...
GAACATCTGCAGCGCGTAGTACATGATGTGCTTCGATCGCTTGGTCTCGTCCAGGCTCGCGGTGGCCTGCACCGAGGACCGCGGCCTCTCCGCCGGCGCCCTCTTCCGCATTTGGCTGGTCGAAGAATACACGCGCATCTTCGGAAAGGACGTGGCGTGATGCAAATCACCGCATCAAAAACTGCTCTCCTCTTGCAGTGCCCACGCCCATTCTCCAAAGGAGTAGAGATTGACCCCTCTGACCCCGGCGAGGCAGCACTCTACGGACAACAATTCCACGCTGCGATGGCCACCATGCTTTGTCATTGGATGAACCCGGAGGAAAATCTGGGGCTCGTTTATCTAAACGACCTTAGACCCGAGAGTGTTATTGATGACTTGACACGCCATGTCTTCCGCGCCTTGGATGAACTCCAAGCGTGGATGAAACCAGACGGGAACCCCTTCGGACTTCAATTTGAGGTGACCGAGGTCGAGTCAAGCCGCGCCCTCGAACTCGGAGATGATGGCCGCGCCCGCAAAATCGTCCTCAACGACCCCGACGGCGCACACGAATACGAGGACCTACAAGTCACGGAGATGGGTTGCACTGCAGATGCCATTCTCGAGGCCCCGCGCCCTGAAGGTGGCATCTTCCGGGTAGTGCTGGACCACAAGACTGGGGAATACGACGCATCATCCTATATGCGCCCTGCTGAGAATGAGCAGATGCAAAGTCTCGCGTTGGCATGGGGCGCACACGCGGTGGCCATTCTCCACACGCCACGGCAATCGGCCCCCGTCATCTATTCCGAGACCGTCAGTCTCGACAAGTTTAAAGCCGACTTGTGGGCAGCTAACCGATTGCGGGAATCCGGATTCCTTCGGCCCGGGCCCGAATGTAAATACTGCCCCGCGAGAGCTTCTTGCCCCGCCAAACAAGGCGAACTCATCGCCTCAACAAGCAAGATGATTCGCCCGCTGCTCCAGTCCGCACCGATGGCAATGAGTCATACCGCCATCGACAAGGGCCATTTTCACTTACTCCTTTCCGAGTTCGACAAGCTCCAAAAACAGGCGCGCGCTCAACTTCGCGAGGAGGTCCGCGGGGGCGCCATCATCGAGCGGCCCGACGGCAAAGTGTTGGAGCTGGTGATGAAAAATGTCGAGCGGCTTTCGAAGAAATCAATCATCGAGGCATACGGCAAAGTGCGCGGAGAAGAAGTGCTGCAGCGGCTCCGCGATGACGGCGCCCTGAGTGAAGTCCCCCAAGAGGAGCTACGAGCCAAATGAGCGGGTTATATGATAAAATCGCACTGGTTGTGTGCGGGACCAAGAATTATACCATCGAGCTCACCATTATCGGGTCCGGCGAGATGAGTGATGACCAACCATACGACCAAGAAGTTGAACTCACATTGGCAGAGGCCGAAGAGTTGGCACGCCACCTATTGGCCACAATAAGAGGATTGCGGGTAGAATAGCGAGCTAAATAATATTTGACATCTCTTTGAGAGATGATAAGACTCTCCAAATGAAGATAAGTCAACACGGCGCATCTTTCCTTCTGCGACACACTTCCTACAGCCCCGCCATGTTCGAAGCGGCGCGCGCCATCCCCGGCTGCGGCAAAGTCGACGGGCAAGCCATCTCTGGCTCCGCAGATGCCATTCGCTGCGCCATCAAATATCTCATCGAAAAGAAGGGTCTGAATGCTTCTGCGTTTGAGGACACTCAACTCTTAAATGTACGACTGGGGGTACTCAATAAAGAAGCTGGTGACTCCCGTCTCCGCAACTATCAACGAGAGGCTGTTGGATTCCTCTCGACTCAGCGGCGTGCCATTCTCGCTGATGACATGGGTCTCGGAAAGACGGCAAGTGCCATCTCGGCGGCCATCTCCTTCACCACTACCAAGCGTGTGCTCATCGTGTGTCCTTCCTATGTTCGCGGCGTCTGGTTCAATGGCCATGACGGCGGCGAGCTCGCGAAGTGGGCCAACATCGCTCATCGTAATTCGGCTCACGAAGAAATCTCCGGATTATCTGTCTACGAATGCAAAGGTCTCAAACCCAAAGACCCTCCACTCAACGCCTTCGACTTCATCATTTGCCATTACGACATCCTGCATGCGTGGGCGGACAAGCTTGCCGAGTGGGCCCCCGAAGTCGTCATCTTCGACGAGTGCCACTACCTCATGAATCCAGAGACCAAACGCACGAAGGCGGCCAAACAAGTCTCCGAGCACGCTCCTTATGTTTGGGGCCTCAGTGGAACGCCGATGACGAACCGGCCCCGCGACCTTTGGGGCATTCTCGACACCATCGTCCCCGGCCGCTTCGGGACCAACTTCTTCACGTTCGGTCTCCGATATTGCGGCGCAACCAAGAAGCAGGTAACCCCGGACAAGGCTGTCTGGGACTTCGATGGCAAGAGCAACCTTGATGAACTTCGAGACCGGCTTCAACACATCATGCTGCGACGCACGAAGACCGATGTGGCTCTCGAGTTGCCGCCAAAGACCCGACAATGCATCCGAGTTGACGTAGGGCGCAACGGCGTGCCGCCAACCTTCTCCATTGAAGGGTTCAATGCAGCACGAGGAAACATGCGCGCGGCTCTTGCAGTCGCGGCAGATGCCAAGCTCAAAGACTCCGCCGTGCCACTCATCAACGAACATCTCATCTCAGGAAGCAGGGTTGTCGTCTTCACCTACCGGCGCGCGGTTGCGGAATATCTGGCCAAAGAATGTGGTGGGGCTCTCATCCACGGCGGCATCTCCCAAGCCCGGCGCGAAGCCACCTTGCATGAACTCCGCCTGCGCCCTTCTTCTCTACTCTGCGCAACCATCGACGCTGCCAGCACCGGCATCGACCTCTCCTACGCCGACGTGGCGGTCTTCGTGGAGCTCACCTACGAGCCGCACGAGCTCCTCCAAGCTGAGTCCCGCCTCCACCGATTTGGGGCCAAGAGCCCAGTGCTCATCCAGTATCTCATTGCCCGCGGCACCACCGATGAATTGGTGGCCGACGTGGTCATCAACAAGCTCGACGCGCTGGAGTCAACCATCGGCGGATTCGCCGAGACAGGCATGACCGGTGATTTGCGGGAAGATGCCGATTCAATCATGGCTGATTTATACAAGAGGTTGGGATTATGAAAAAGTACGCCTACTTCTGCGCTAAATGTCAATCGACCAAGACAGACCCTACATGGGCACGAGAGTTCGCGAAGACCATCGGGCTCGACTTGTGGGTGCCCGCCGAACATGTTGTAAACTGCAAATATCCTGATGGCGCCCTCGAATGCTTCGAAGCCATCAAGGGGGCTGAGTGCGTCATCGTCCAACCGCCAGTGGGCGCTGACTGCGGCTGGGAGATGGGAGCGGCGCATGTTCTGGGCAAATCTACCTTCCTCTTGAAGCCGCTCCCGGAGGATGACTGGATGACGAAAATCGGGGTCACCCCATGCCCCTTCGGAGCCATTGAAGTCTTGAGGCAAATAAGGCGCGCCGAGCCATGAAGCAGTTCAAGAAAAACGGGGAATGGATGTTCGACACGACCATTCCGCAGCCTGAAACTCCCCCAGCACCGACGTCTGAATTCTTGCAATTCATCGAAATTCTCGAGCCCTCAGCGGGTATTTTCACCGTCAAGATAGGCGGAAAATATTGGCGGACATACGTCGGTCTGGTCCGCAAGTTCAAATCTAAAGAACGCATCATGGAAATCTTGCCCAAGACCATGCGCAAGCTCGTGTCAGAATATGAGGAACGGGAAGGCGAATTGTCAAATGACTAGAGATAAAATGTTGGCAACTTTGACTTACACCTTGGCAGAGTACGTCGCTTGTAGCCCGCACCTTCATGAACAAATAGTCGAGGCCATGTTATGGCTCGCCGATGAAGGCCACCGGATTCAAGTCATCGAGACCAAAGACATTCCGAAGTCACATCCGCTTCAACATGGGTGGCTTCTCAAATGAGCCATCAGCGGCAACTCTGCTTTGACTATTTGGGGTGGGACATACCTATGATCGATCAGATTCTGGTGGACAGGAGTGAAAGCAAGACTGATAAACCCGCCCGCCCGGACTTGTGGCCGTCACATCGCGTGGTACACTGCGCCGTACCCCCCATGTCCTTCGAACAAGTACATGACATCCACCACAAGTTGGACCGCATCCTCGAGATGCTCAGCCAGCTTACTTGGCTCCTCGCCAAAGAAAGTGCACTCACCATGGCAGCTCTCGACGACCTCACCGCGCAAGTCAAAGCCAACACCGATGTGGAGGCTTCGGCCATCACCCTGATTCAGGGTCTCGCCGATGCGCTCAAAGCGGCGGGCACCGACCCCACCAAACTTGCCGCTCTCCAGCAGCAACTGCTCACCAGCCAGACGGCACTTGCCGCCGCCATCACCGCCAACACCCCGGCTGGTCCCCCCGCTCCGGCACCGACTCCGTAGTCGACAGCTGTTATGGTTGCCACACCAAAACGTCGCGGGCGCCACCAGCAACAACGGTGTCCGCGGCGTTGTGGAACAGCGTGAAGTTGAGACGGTTACGAATCACCAGCGTCCCCACTTCGGGGACCATCTTGCACTCCGCCGCTGCCTTCACGAAATCTTGCTTAGCGAGTGCGCCGCAGCACTTCGGGAACTTGGTCACCAGCCCGCCAAATCCCATCGCCCACACCATCGAGTGGGCCGCCAACTGCGCGTCCGCAGGCCACTCCTCGAACTGAGGGAACTTCTTCTTGAGCAGCCCATCATTTGCATCGAGCCGCTCTTCAATCAAGGCGCTGATTGCCTCATCGGAGAGGCGGATGTTGTTCGCCCTCAGGCCGAGCGCGTAGACCCATCCCCGTCGAGCACATTCGGGGTCACTCTTCACCGCGCTCCATGCCGCCAAAACTTCATCGTTGGTGGCCAACCGCCGTGACGGGAGAAGCATCCACGGCAGCCCCAATGCATCCGTGACCGGGTCAATCTTGTTGCCCATCCCTACGGTCACCAAGCCAAGAATGTCGGCATAGGGCCCGGGGACAATGCCCTCCAAGTTTTGATTGTAGTCGACCCAAACTTCACGGATGGCAGGATGCATGATGGCGGTCTCCCTGGGCGCTTCGTTATTTGAGAGTCTCGGCTGCTTCGATGTCCGCTGCGATTCGGATAGCTCGCCGCTCCGCGGCTTGGAGAATATCACGGATATTGCTTCCGGACGCAAGCTCGAGGAGTGCGTCAGCGACAACGTGAATGCCGTAGTCCTCCACCATCGCGACCAAGTCGCCTTGCCAGTCATTGCTCATTTGCCACCATCCTTCATATCGAGTGCATCCGCACACGCGTTGTATGCTGCCAGCCGCTCCGCACCCGAGTCACCCACATCGCGAGCTCCATGGATACAAGATTGCAAATCACCTGCATATTGCACGTTCGCCGCACTGCACGCAGCAACGCAAATCAATCCGACCACTCCGCTCAACACCGCCATCATCAATCTCATTTGCTCGAATCCTCCGACTTTTCACCAAGTGCCCGACCTAGAGAAGTTGCCAACGCGGTGAGAGTTCCGAGGACGGGAATGAGCCATGTGCTGGCATCCGTCGGATATCGTTTCGCCAAGGCGACGCTCCCCCAGATGGCGGCCACCGTAACCACGAGACTGATAAGCGTCTGCCCGCGCCCCAAAAACCACTGCTTCATCCAATCCTCACTTTGCTCTCAACAGGTACGTCACGATGGCCACCACGTTCGCGACGCCGACGATGGGCAGAGCCCACTTGACAACATCGAGAATCGCCTTCGCGCGGTTCATGAATTTCACCATCGTCATGATTTCGACACGCTCTTCAGCGTCGAAGCTGCCCTTGATGTCGTTGCGGAGTGAGTTCACATCGTCCTCCATTTCCGCAAGTTTAGCCTGCCTGTAGGCATCTCGGGAGAAGAGCTCGCTGACCTGGCCCACGAGCTTTTCTTGACCGGCGCCGAGGAGTGCGACCCGCTCAAAGAATTGACCGGCTTGTTTTGCACGCTCACGTTCACGGCGCGCGAATTCCTTGTCCCTCTCACGCACCATACTGGTGAGGTCCGTGACGGAATCGCGGCGCGGGTCGCGGTCGCTCGGCGGGTCGCGGTCTCGTTCGGCCATATCGTTGCTCTGATATTGTGCATCATGTCGAGCTCCGCGTCGAGTTGCACGCGTTGTCACATTGCCAAGAGAATAGGTTTCACCAAGTTGGCGACGACGTTGTAGCCGAGGTCCGTAAGGTGGATACCATCCGTATAGTAGAGGGGGTCGGCGGCATTGGACAATCTGGGGTCCAGGGACAAGGAGCAAATCCGGTCGAACACCGCCCCGGAGTTGGCAGCCACCATCGGGTTGACCGCCAGCCGCGTGGTCTCATTTGCCCCTGTCCATACTGAGTTGCGCGCGATGCAGTCGAGCATCAACACCAACCCGCCATGTTGCCGAATCTTGGTCGACCAGCTCACGAGATGCGCGAAGGATGTTGCCGCGTCGTAGCCACCCGTCGCGATGTCGTTGGTGATTTCCCAAAGCACCCAAACCTGTTTGCGTGCGATAGTTTGCTTGGATAGTGATGTCAGCCCGTCGAGTAGCGAGAAAGTCTGGAAGCCCGGGTTCCCATCTTTCTGGTATGTGTACCCATTCGGCAATTGATGCCCGAGCACGTTGACGAAGTCCGTGTTGTTTGGGTCCGTCGCTCCACTGCCAGCAATCAGTGAGTTGCCGCTGAAGATGACGTCTGCATATTGGTCAGCATATTTGCCTGACAAATAGCTCATCATCTGGAGAATTTGAGCGGGCGAATCGGCACCATCTATGCGAATGATTTCCGCGACGTCACCATTCACGAGTGAGTTACCACCGAAGGGGCCGTTGCCGATGACCATGCCCGACATCACATCCGAGGCAACCGTGCCCGTGATGAGAAGGCCCGTCGGCGACTGTCCATAGAGCTTCGTGGAAGCTCCGTTGGAGACCCACGCGAAGACCGACTTGCGGTTGGCAACCGTGCATTGGCCGCTCAATGTTCCCGCAGACCCGGCCAACTGGACTTGCGATGCACCCAATGCCCCAAATGGATTGCCGCCAACATTTGACCAAGTGCAATCAGTCCCGAAGAAAGAATCCTGACCAACCCAATAAATAGTGTACGGAACTGCCTGATTCCCAGAGGCGAACGTGTTGATGTGCAAATCGACGTTCCCTTGTGGCGATGGGAAGTGGACCGTCGTTCGGTTGTTGTAGCGGGCATCCGGGCTTGTTCGCGTCGGTCGATTTGCATCTGTAGCCTGAGCGACATGATTCAAGTTGCCGGAGATATCGTTCCACTGCGACACCTTGGTGGAGACCATCGTCATCGTCGCAGGGTCGCTGTCATGCCACTGCTTGAGCGCCGCGCCACGTGCCGTCGGGATGATGTCGACTGAATAGGAAGCAGCGAGAGTCCCGGTCTGCAAGTCTGGATTGCGGACCACGACATTCTTGAATCCAGATGAACTAAATGCCGCTGTCGTAGCGGTGATGTTGGTGCTGCTCACCACTACGTTTCCAGTAGCCAAATTCCCATCGACCAAAATGACGGCCCCCAATTGGATGCCGGTGCCGATGACCGAGATGAACGTGCCGCCAGCTTGCGGCCCCGCGGGCGGTGAGAGTGAGACAACAATCGGAGGACCCGAAGGCGCACTCGATGTTGACTCGAGAAAGTTGAAGGCAGTCACGGTGCTTGAAGAGGAGTCACTCACGGTCACCACGAGGCTGATGCCTGCGATGACACTCGCATTGCTGACCGCCGTCGAGGCCGGGAAAACAATCTGCCACCCGTTATATTGACCGGGGCGCCAAGAATATGTCAGTTGATGCAAGCCAGGATAGCCGGGGCAGAGTAGAGTGAACTCTGCACGCTGAATCCCCTGCGTGTTCTGCAATGCAAATATCAGCGGGTTCCCGGGAGTGAAGATTCCGATGGCGCCAGCCGTGAGGTTGACCGGGGCGCTGGTCCCGTCTTTGATGCTGATGAGCGCATTGACTGCCGTGAGACTCATAAATACCCCCTCTTAGAACAGCAAAACGCCCGTTGCAGTGGTGCCAGTTTGACGAACGATGGCGATGGCAAGTGGCAACATGGTCCCCACGAGCAGGCCGCTCAGCGTGGTGTCGGCGGTGTCATCTGCCAAACGGACAACTACTGCACCAGTTGTCAAAACGTAAAGGTAGCGACTGCAGACCGCCAAAACTTGGTCACCACCACCGACTGAAATCAGCAAGCCACTGCGAGCTGACTCCGAACTTGTTCGCAAGCGTCCACGTCGGTCAACGCGCATGTTGGCCTGTCGGCCTTGCCCCCCACTGGCTGCATTCTGCAATCCATTGGTCTGTTTCCAGACATCGGGGCTGACGCCAGGAGCAGGCCCCGGCGCGGTCGCCGAGGCCGCACTGACATTCACCCCTTCACCATCATATGAACCGCTGATTCCTGCACTCATGATTTCTCCTCTTGGCTTGACCCGCTCTCAAACATGCTTCCCATCATTGTAGCAAGCTTCATAGGTTTGGAGCGGCTTCCGCGTTTGCTTCCACCGGGTGGGGGCGGGCCAGGTTTGGGACCTTGCGCCGCATACATCTTCTGCTCTTGTTGAATGAGGTCTGCCTGCAGACTTGGGTCAGTGGCTTCGTCGAACAAGATGCCGAGACGCACTGCAGTTTGATACGGAACCGGAGTCGTTCGAGAACTGCATGCAAGCTTTATCCGCTGCTGCGCCTCCGCGTAGTATGCCGGGTAGACACTCTTCAGTGCATCCACTTCTTCCAGTGTCCCATGTCCCTTGAGTACATGGCGGATGATTGAATCCGGTCCACCCTCAACTGCATCTACTGCCCGCAGAAATCCGGTCATCGCCGGCTTGCTCACCACGGGCTTCACATTTGGCGTGAGTGAGGGAGCAGCATCCTTGCCCGTGAATCCAGGTGGAAGTTTGGTCCCGAGATAGCGAACCGCTGCGGATGCTTTCGTGTTCACCGCAGCGGCTACTTCAGGAGCGTGACCCGAGAGCGGAGCGGTTTGTGTATGGAGGTGCTTGTCGACTGCTTCGGGGGCCGCAGCCAATGCCGCGATCCGTGTAGCCTCTTTCTCAAATCTTCCGGCGCCAAAGTCGCGCGGCTTCATTGGCACACGCTCATCCTCGGCGCGCCCGAGTGCGATGTGAATGGCCGAATCTAATTTCCCCATTGAGGAGGCATGCATCTCGCTCAAGCCGCCAAATGTTCCGAGCTTGTCGAGGAGCACGGCGAGCGTGGCGTTCCCGCGTTGCCGGACCTGATGATGTGCGGCACCGAGGAGCATGCCGCCAATGCCGCCACCGAGCGCGTGCCCTGCAGCTTCACCGGCCATCATGCCCATCATTCCCGCGCCATAATCGCTCGGGCTCACCAGACGATTCCGAAGCTTCGCGGTCACGGCATCTGTAGTCACATCGTTGATGAACCGAGTCTCAGAGTAGCGAGCCTTCGCGGCGAGATATTCACTCTTCCACGCGCCATTGCCAGCCTCTTTGGCGGCCGCCTCGCCAGCGTTCATGATTGAATCTTCGAGCGTGCGCCCAGCCGCTTTTCGCCCTTGCGCGAGAACAGTATCCGTCTGCCAGTTGATGGTTCCCTCGAGTCCGCGACGTTGTTCCAACAAAGACCGGATGGGGATTTGAGTATCTCGAATCGGCACGCCTGTCACTTCACCAAGCGGCGCATAAATATTGGCGAGCTCCTTGGCCTTGTTGCGAATCTCCGCAGCGGCCGGGTTGAATCCCAGACGCCGCTCAAAATCTTTTGCGCGCGCCTCCAGAGAATCAATCACATCGCCAAGCTTCACCCCACTGGACCCGAGCTTATCAACTGTCTCACTCAAGCCCTCGACCGCAGATGTCTCAGCAACGGATGCCTTCTTCGCGATGTTCTCGATGTTGTCCCCAGCCTCGACGATTCCCTCTGCCCGCAGTCGATTTGCAATTCGCCCTTGCGCGTTCTCTCCACCAAATCGGTCTTTCATCTGCTCAAGGAAAGACTTCTTGTTCGCGCTGATGGCGCGAATATATTGCTCGTCGGCCGCTTCAGAAATCTTCCCACCGCCCGGCAGATGCTCTTGGATGGTGGAGAATGCTTTCCCCAAGAGGGGCTCGGCGGCGCCCATCGCTCCACCGAGGGCGCCCGCGAGGAGTGCTCCATGGCCAGCCGCCGCGAGGATACCTTCCGCGGTTAGCTCCTTATTTTGGAGTGTGGCATCAGAGACTTCGGCGCCCGCACTCCAAAGGCCGCCTTCGACGATTGCCTTTGCCGCTCCCGTGATGGCCTTCTGTCCACTGCGTCGAAGTAGCCCCTCTGCGCCAGTGCCGACCAATTTGGTCGCAACTTCTCCGGCCAATTCGCCCGCAGCGCCGATGCCCCGCGGCACGCTTCCAAGGATGTCTGCAACACCGGCTTCATCGCCAAACAGCATCGGGGCGACGGCGCCGGTGATTTCTCCCGCCATGGAGATACCGGGGTTGGCCTCTTGAATCCCTCGGAGATGCGCACGAGTTTTTTCGGCGGCACCTTCCCCACCAAAAAGCCCCGCTGCTCCAACTGCAAGCGGGTCACTCAGTCCCGCAGTGAGGCCCCGTGCTGCGCCCTCGCCAGCTGCAATGAGGCCGCCGCCAAATCCGCCGTACTCTTTCTGGAGAGCATGCTTGTTGGCTTCTTCGGCATTTGCGAGACGGCCACCACCTTTGAGAAATGCACTCGCTTGTTCCGCTGGTACCTCTTTGAGAATCCCTGTCGCCGGGTCGATAAGCGGAACAGAGCTGCCCTTGACCCAACCAAATTTCCCTGAAGCAACAGCAGATGCAGCTTGGCCTGCGGGAACATCATGGAGGCCGCCATCACGCCCAACAAGTTGCACTGTATGGCCGCCAGGAGCCGATGCCGCGGCCATCGAGCCAGCCGTGGGCGGCACATCATCGACACCGACACCTGCAGTTGCCGGCTTCCCCTCATAGAGTTTGGCCTGGTCGTTGTGGAGGCTCTCAGCATATTTGGTGGCGGCGTCCGGAGTTGAGAATTTGCCGAGATGCGCCCCAGTCTTGTGATAGAGGTCAACGGCTTCTTTATTGGAGAGAATCTTTCCTTCGGGTGAGACTGTCGGCACCAAGATTTCGTGCCCACCTTCGCCGAACGACATCGAGCGAACGGTGGAGATTGTGCCATCTGCATTCTTGACGATGGGGCGGTGGAGTAGGTCGATATTCCCAGCTTCGACGAGCCCAGAATCTTTGGTGCCAGGAGCCGGCATTTACTCCTCATCCTTCTCGGACGAAGACTCAGACCCGCCGCCACTTGGAGCGGCCCCTCCGACTCTCTTGGCGGCTTCCGCAGCGCTCATACCTCCACGTGCCACCAAAGCTCGGAGGGCATATTTCTGCTTGATGCGCTCCTCCGAGTCGCTCGGCTTGATGAGCAGCGCCTCGGCCATGTGCTCTTGCGCCTCCGGAGTTCGCGCGCCGAGCTCCTTATGCGCAAATCCCAAAACCGGCGTGTTGGCCGCCTTGATTGCGAGCTCCTTACGCGCACCTTCAGTCCCTTGAAACAATGGGCCCACACCAGGAAGATGGCTCAATCCCGCAGTAATTCGCTCGCCAACACCCAAAGCTTCTGGGGCATTCTTACTGCTCTCGAGAAGGTTCGAATTTGCCAAATCCCCAGCAGCTGGATTGCCAGCATGTCCTGGCTTGACCAATGTGGGTAGTCCCTGCGTGGGCGCCGCGCCACGGAGTGCCAGCGCCGCTTGGATGGCCTGCGGCATCGAGACGGCTTGGCCGCTCTTGTAGAGTTCGAACGCGCGTTTCTGGTCCTCAGCGGTGATGCCTCCCGCGGTGCCACCTTGTTGCCAATGCTCAAGGCCTTGGTGAAGCTTGGCTTGCTCCAACTGAATTTGAGCGCCGAGGTCTTTGGCCCGTGCTTGTAGAATCGGCGACTGACTTCGTAGCGCCTCACTTTGCGCTTGCAACTTGAACTGCTCGAGCATCTGCGCTCGCGCCGCCAAATCTGCCGCGCTTTCATCGCCGAACTGCTTTATCTTCTGCGCATAAATGTTGTATGCGACTTCGGACTTCTTGCCCTTCTGCACGATGTTCGCCTTCTGCGCGGCGATGTCGTTGTCGACACTCTTGTTCATCAGGTCGAGTGCTGGATTACCATGCCCCTGACCTTGGGAGAGGCCACCCAAGATGATGCCGATGACGCCGAGCACTTTCTCGCCGGCGTTCTTGCTCCCCCACCAGCGACCGGGGTCCTCTTTCTGATTTGCAGCTTCGTCTTGCAGTCGCTTGTAATCGTTCATCTGCGCGTCGAGTGCCTCGGTGCGTTTTTGCCGAGCGGCATTTTCTGCGAACATCTGCTTCCCAAGTTGGGCGGACTGTTGTTCGTAGAGTGAGGCCATCCGCTGATTAGCGGTGTCTTGCGCCGTGGACTCTTGAGCGGGCACCGCGCCACGTTGTTGCATTGCGGTGTCATATTCGTTGCGGATTCCCGGACTCACCAGCCCAATTGAATGTGCAGGCGTTGTCTTCTGAGCGGGCAATGCGAAGGCTGGAGCTTTCTCCGCCTCCCCGCCGCTGGGCTGCGTGTCGAAGACACCTTCTGCGCGTGGAGCTCCACCACCTTGGGATGCCTGTTCCGGCATCGGAGTGATGGGGCGTGTGAGCTGTTGGCGAATTGACTCCTCACGAGAAGGACCACCGTTGAAGGAGCCCCCGCTTGGGATTTCATGCGCCATGGGAGCCGGCGGGGGAGGGCCACCAACTGGTTGTGACTGGTCAAGCCATCCTTGCGCCTGTAATTTCGCAAGGAGATCCGGGTCAATGGGAGTTGCCATCAGATGGCCTCACTTGCAATTCCGCTCATGTCTATGCCACTCGATGCCGCATTTAATGCAGATGCCGCACCTTGTTGCTTGGCCATATTCGAAGCATTTATCCATTGCGATCCAATGGGGCCAAATGCAGATGCGTTTGCCCCAGCGCCAAATTGTTGTTGGGGGGCTTGCATAGGTGGTTGTTGACCGACAACTTGTGGGCCTGCAGCGCCATTCATCATCGCGGGGCTTACTGCAGCTTGTGGATTCGTAGTTGGCCCCGAAGGAGTAGAATCTCCGCCACCCATTATTCCACCCAACATGCCGTCTCCAAATGTGCCGTTTGAGGGGACGCGTCGACCATTAATCGGCCCGGCACCATGTGGCCGATTGACTGCTTGCTGCTTCTCATTTTTATCAAGCGGACCAGTGAGAAGCTTGCGCAGTTCGCCAGTGCGGTCGTTCTTCGCGAGCAGGAAATCTGGCTCTTCTCGAATAGTCCATGCCGCACTTCCACCACCAGGTTCCTGGAACTGCATGTCTCCATATTGAGCATCACCAAATTTGGTTTCGCCGCGTTGCAGATTATTGAGGCGTTCGTTCAGACGGGCAATTCCCGCCAACGCGAAGTTGGTAGCCTCAGGAACCTTCACGCCCATGCCGCCACCCGGATATGGTGCCACCAACTTGCGCCCAGCGTCCGTGGATGCGAGCTCCTGGGCCATCACGCCGGTTTGTGTGCCCCGGGGCTGGCCCGGCACATTGTATTCGTATTGGTGTGCGCCGAGAGCACTGAGAGCTTCATCGAGCTTCGGCCCCGCATCGCGGATATTATTCTTCGCACGCGCATCCGACAACATCATCGCCGCGCCCGCGGCACCCACAAGACCAGCAATCCCAGAGCTGGCATTCTTTGCATTAGACTCATTTAGTTGATAGGCATTATTTTGGTTACCTTGAGCAGCTTGAAGAGCCTCGGCTTGCGCGTTGAATCCAAGTTGTTGGTACCCTAGTTGACCTTGTTGATTGAGCGCATTTTGCCCAGCTTGGAGTTGCGCCTGATTGTAAGCGTTTCCTTGCAGTGCGTTGGCGCCCTGCATCCCCAAATTTGCATATCCTTGCTGCTGCGCACCGAGTTGATTTTGCATCTGATTGGCTGTCGATGCATATTGACTTTGCGCTTGCTGCATCTCTTGGGCGCGAAGTTGGGCGGCTTGATTCGCAGCCTGTTGGCCTTGCACGCCATTTTGCGAGAGAGCATTCTTCTGCGCATTGGCCAGTCCAGCTTGGCCTCTGGCGCTGTTGGCCATCGCCATGTTGGCTTGCATAGCTTGGTCGGTCCCAGCTTGCAGTTGGGCCTGCGCCGCAGAGGGCCCATATCCATTGGCGGCTTGCGATAGCTTCTCAAGGGATTCGTTCTGAGCGTTCTGCGCTTGCTGGTTGTAGAAGCGTGCATTTTCTTGACCGGTTGCCGCGCCCTCCATTTGCCCTTGGATGGCGCGTGTGCCCTCCTCACCGATTGTGGGTGCAGCATTGGTGCCAGTGGCCGCGGCATGCTGTTGGTAGTAGTGCGACATGCCACCAGCGGCGGACGGCGTACCGCCAAAATAAACTTGGTCTGGCGCGTTAGCTTGGCCGAAGACGCTACCTAGAACGTCATTACCACCGTTGTTGTAGCTACCTGGAGAGCTGGTGCCAAATTGTTGATTAGGGTCGAAGCTTCCGGAGAAAGCATCATTCGCTCCGGTCCAATCCATTGTTGACTGACCCATGATAAAGTCTCCTAGGTGCGCTGTCCGGGCGGGAGGTTTGCGTAGCGACCGCCATCCTCAACGCCCACTTCCATGGTGATAGAAGACCACTGAAATCCTTGTCCTGTAATATAGCCCCCAATTGGGGGACTATCCACCAAGGTGACCTGAATTGCCTTCGCTTTTTGGTTGCCGACGAGATGCTCCACATCGATTTGCGGGTAGCGGTCGAAGGCCAACATCTGCACGTCCGTGAAGGTGGACGTTTCGGTGTAATAACTTGCCGGAGCGTAGTCGAACTGGAAGCTCATGGAGAGTTGTGCCAAGTCCAGGCGGTCGCTCTGGAGCTGCACCCGCCAAAATCGGGCGAACCCACTCAGCGCTGGCTTGAACCATGCCGAGGTAAAAGAAGCTGTCACCCACCGAGGCACATTGTTGACATTGACATCTGCATAAGCGTTTGTCGCGAGCACACCGCTGCTCTCCCGGTAGACGCATCCGGAATAGTCGGCCCAATGAACGAGGGGGATGTTGACTCGTGAGGCATCGAGCATGACGCCGAGTCCACCGGCGACCCAAGTTGTCCGGGCTGCGGCGCCATCGTTCGCGCCCACGAAAGAGAAGTGCGTGTCGGAACTCCAGCACTGATTCACGTAGTCGTAGACGAGGCGTACGCCATCAGTGCTCGAGATGAGTGCATCAGTGGGCGCCATCTCGAAGTAGATGAGGCTGTTGCTTGGATGTACTGCCACTCCGGTGCAAATAGGATTGGCCGTAATCAAGTCCTCAACGGGTCCGCTCAAATAGTGCACCTGCAAGTCACGCGAGAGCAAGTAGATGCCGCCGCCGCCATTCGGCGCACCGATGGGGGACATGAACACGCACCCAATTTCCGTGACTGCAATGCTTCGTTGGTCGATGGCACCCACGCTGCTGGGAACAGGCTGCGGGGGGTTCGTGAAATCGTTGGCTGCTCCCGTGTCGAGTGGCCCATCACCAACTACATACTCAATCCCGTAGGCAGCGTTCCCTCGGCGAACGAAGAGAATGAGCTTTTCGTCCATTGACGCCATCGCAGTGACATCGCCCGTCGCGTTGAAATTCATGGCCTCATTGAACCCGGGCGCCTCGCCGCTGGTCAGAGCCTTTGAAGGCCACACTGTAGTCGGGTCATCACATCCAGCGAGAAACCACCGATTCTTGTGGGTGATGCAAATCTTACTGGAAGAAGGACAGAAATTATCGAGCACTCCGCCAGTTGTATAAATAAGAGGGGCCGTAATATCTACATTTATAGAACCATCATCAACATATGTTATTACCCCAATACTAGTGTCATTGGTGAGGGTATTAAATTTATAATAAATAGATCCATTATTTACTGTCTTATATAAGACAATTCTAACTGGTTGAGCAAAATTTTGAAATAGACTATGGTTCGCTCCGACTACTGTTGGCGCATTGCGCGTTCGCCATGTGACCCCCATGGTTGGAATTTGAATCGCCACATTTTGGGCTATAGGCGCAACATTTATAGGGGGAGATGTTGCACCTCGGTGAATATTGCCTATGGCATCTGTCCATTCATATACAATGAGATAGCTGAATGTGCCCGTAAGCGCGCCGGCATTTATGAGAGTAAATATACACTCTGGATACCAAAGAAACCCCATTTCTGCTGGAGTCTGCTCATCGAATGTAAATGGGACGCCCGCACTTAGGCCAGAAAGATTGCTGCCGGCAATCGTGCCGCCAAAATATCTAGTCTGAGAATTGAAGTCAAATGTTTGAATAAATAAGCCGGCGCTAGAACGTGTTTGACTAACATAAATGATAGTAGCTAATGTTGATGTACCCAATAATACTAATTTCGGTGGAGAAATCTGTCCGCCAGGGCCCGTATCTCCTTCACTCACTCCAAGTGTTTTACTCAATCGAGGAGCTACAGTCGCAATCAAGCGTGCCGGCACATCGCTAGCTATCCCACTTCCGAAAGTAGAACCACCACTCGCGAAAAAATCAAAACATACAAGTGCCTGCGTCCCCTGAAGAGATGAATTAGTATTTACTAAAGCATAGCAGCGAGGGCCTTCAGCAGTATTAACTATACATGGCTTACTACAAAGCATAACTCCAAATGTCTTTCTGAGTGGAGTTCCCCCAGTGCCCCCGCCACCAGATGCGGTCACTTGCTGACCCATAACAGCATTCAAAAATGGTGGGCTAGTTCGTTGATATTCGGTCCAAAATATAATGGCTCCTGATGGGGCCACTCTAATAATACCTATTTGAGCAAAGCCAACAAGACTACCGTCAGCATTCAATAAAAACGGCGTACCGGATGTGTGTGCTGTATCGTCAAATGGCCATGCCTCAAATTGGTGTACACTGCCAGTATTGATGCTATATGCCACCCACCCACTCTCTGTATTGGTTACCATAACAGCAACGGATGTCGGTGTTCCGGCTGTAAGTGGTGCGTGAGAATAAGTGGCATTTGCAATGAATGTTGATGCGGCTACTGTCGCACCTACTACATTGGACCCTTTGAAATATCCCAAAGCAAATCGTGTAGAATCATTGCCCACGGGCGCCATATCAAATAAATCAAGAAACGCGCCCGTGACAGTATCGAATAAAACAGGAACTGACCATCCAGCAGAAATGTTAGTCAAATCTATCTTTGATAGATAAATACCGGCCGTCAAAACGGGCTGCGCGACGAATGCCACAATAGCAATATTCCCGCATACAACTACTTTAGACAATAATCCTGTATGCCCCCCATTGTCGATGGTAGCTGAAAGCACTACTTCTCCTGAAGTAGCATCTACTATAACTCCTTGTATGTTTGTTCTTCCGCTGATAACTAAACTGGGAAATGTGACCACATAATATCCCAAACTTGTAGCAGCATAATCGATGTCACCACCAATTCCAGATACGGCTGCAACTGGGATTCTTACATCTGCGACCGCCTCCGGAGCTGCATCTATCAGAGTCCACCCTGCCCGGGAATCTGAATATGATGAAAACTTGTAGCCATCAAATAAGAGAGGCGCACGCCCGTAATTGACACCTCGCACGGCTTGTGCGGCCGTGAGTGTGAAACCTTTACCCTGCAAAATATTGGTGAGCTGTTTGGAGCCAAGTCGCTTGCGGATGCCGCCCATCTTGGTCCGCACACAATTCTGCATCGTGACTGCGCCGTCGACGGTCAACGTACGCGAGTCACTTTCCTGATTCAAGCCGCTGCTGAGCGGAGCTTCGATGAGTGCTTTACGGAGCGGCATGAACAAGACCCTCAGAATACGTAAATATCGAACGTGCCATCACTTATGGAAAGCAGCGGGACCACGGTATCCGCTCCGACACCAGTCGGGTAGGAGCCATCGATGAACGCACCGGCACCGCTGCCGAATGAAGCGCGTACGCAAAAATAACCCTGCCATGGTCGCCCCAAGCCATGCGCCAACGCGATTGTCTGTCCGGAGGCAAATGTCACGGAGCGTAGAATGTTACCGGGGACAAGTTGGTTGGTAGAGACCACCCCGAGAATTTGGAGTGTGCTCTCCTGCATCCTGTTGAGGATGTCATACAGCTTGCTGCTCACTGCAACGTCCGCGGCGGTGAAGAAGACGCGCCGCAGGGTCACCCACGCCTTTGTGGATATCGAGAGTGGCGCCCCGGCGGGAACCGCTTTGTTCCCTTGAGTCTTGGCAGTCTGCTCCTGACTGAGGATAGAAGACGCGCGTGGCGCCGCAACCTTATTGGGTGTTGTCGCCACGCTGTCCTCGCTCAGACCTGATTGAAGATGCCGACCGTGACCACGCTCTGGTCAGCGGTGTTGGCCGTACCTGCAGCGACGCTGGCTTGCACCGTCGTCGTCGCCGTTCCGAGCGCCCCGGGCGTGGGGGCCGCCGCAGTGTTGTACATGATGGTCGCCGTCACCGTGCCACCAGAAGCCGTACGGTCGACAAGCACCAGTGATTGGGTAGCAGATAGGATGGGCACGTTGGCCAGAACCTTGTTGCCCGAAGCGGTCAGCGTCGTGCTCTGGATAACGGTCCGCGGGTAGATTGTGAACGAAGTCACTCCAACGGTGTTGGTCGTGCCGGTGTTGGTGACAACCCAAGTGGTGAGCGCGAAAACTGTCCCTTTGGCAACAAGAATTTCAGACTTGTTCGGGATGGTATTTCCTTGCGCCCACGCCGAGGCTTGAACCGCAATGAATTTTGCACCCGCAGCTCCCACTGCAGTGATGACATAGAGGCCAGCATCAACTGCCGACCCGGCAATGCCTGGCGGGAGGAGGAAGGTGTCTCCGACCGCCGGAGTAACACCATCCGCCATGGTGCTCGTGATGGCCCCGTTGGCGTTGCCTGTCAGTGTGCCGGAGACGTTCGTGTATGCCGGGAGCGCGGCAACCATCACGTAGTCAGCGCTCGTCTGGAAGTCGAGCAGCGACCCGCCCTTGCTCTCGATGTAGTTGTAGCTACTTGCGATTGCAGAGACGCCATCACTGATGGTGACCGCCACCAAGATACCCGAGAGCGTGGTCGCACTCGAGACTTCCGTGTTCGCTGGCATCACGACCGGCCACGCATTCACCTGTCCCGGGGTCCAGATGAATGTGTTCTGATGCAGCCCAGGATAACGAGGGCAGATGAGCGTATATTCTGCGCGCGCAATTCCCGTCGTCGACTGGAGGGCGAAAGTGACCGTGGCGCCGGGCGTGAAGAGTCCAATACTGGTGCCAGAGGTGAGGTTGACGGCGGGCAACGGCCCGTCTTGAATGCTGATTTGAGCGTTCGTAGTCGTGAGAGCCATGGTAAATCTTTCTGGGCTACTTGCCCAAATTAGTAGCCAGGACGGCCAATCCAACCGTCATTGAGAGAGACATCCTGCACGCGCATCGGATTCTCTGCGTCGTGTGTGACCAGCATCGCCATGATGCGCTGCTCTTCTTGTTGTTGGCGAGCCATGAGCAAATTGGCGTGGTCGAATCGCTCTTGTTTAGTGAGAAGCTTGATGGCGGCGTCGAGAACAGCATGCTCCTCGAAGCCATTGATGCCATCAAATGTGTCGCCACCGGAGACAAGATTTGCGAGTGTTGGGTAGTACCAGAGGGTGCAATTGAATTGCCCATTTGGCATCGGAATCAATTTGATTGAATCCGTTCCAGAGTTCGCCGATGACCCGTCTACCTTGCCGATGAACTGATAGAACACTGGCTGGGAATAAATCCAACCGGGATACCATTTGAATCGATTCCGCTCGCTCCACATGAATGGTCTAGCAGCGATAACGATTTGTTGGCCGAATGAGACATCAAGTCCCTTCCCCTTGTAGAAGTTGGAGACGTTGATGTCTTTTCCAGCCCCGATGACGTACGTGTCTTTCGCATTCACCGTGTTGAAGTTCACCGAGCTTAAATAATAAGGTTGGTCTTGTTGCGCGATAATCAAATCGTACAATTTGGCCAGTCCCTCATTGATGTTGTCGATGAGCTCCGCAGCAGTGTAGAGCGAAGAGTTGCTCGCCACTTCGACATTTGCCCGCTGCTTCACGCGGCTTTGCAGAGTCGTGAGTGATACGAGGCGAGCCATGGCCTATTTCTCCGCACCCAACATCGCGCCGGATTCGGAGTCGGGGGCCATTTCCATATCGTCTTCGCCGGGAGGTTTCATGGTGAGGTTGAGCGCGGAGAATGCATCGCGGACACCCGCTGCATCCTTGGCGTGGATGGCGTCGATGAGAGCTTGCGCCGCACCGGTGCCATCATCGTCTGCAGGTTCATCGTCCGCCATAATGACAGCATCTTTTCCCTTGCCGCCACCGAGGATTGCGCCGAGCGGGTCATCTTTGGAGATGTCACTTTTTGCCATTTGACACCTACGGTTTCACGTTGTTGACGGTGGAGTCCCGCAACCAAAGGTGGAAGCCGATTCGATAGGTCGGACCGAAATCCGTGAGTGTGCCGCCGCTCGTGAACGCGTTGAACGTGAACGTCGGTGCCTTACCGCCCGTCGACAGATTGGTGGGCAACGTGAGAAGTCGAGCCGTGTTGGTCAGCGTGCCGGCTGACGGCGGGATGACATGTGCTTCCCAATCGATGGCATCGAGATAAGAATCCTCGAGTGTCAAGGTGTAGACACCCGCACTCACCCAAATGATTCCGGGGATTGACGAGATGCCAGACTGCGCGCTTGGCTTGAGCGCCATGATGGCTTGCTGATTCGGCGCATACCCGAAGCCCAAGCCCTTGACGGAAGTGGGGTCGAATGCACCGTTTGCGCCAGCACCGCCAACGCCGGTTGGAGCGGCAAAACTCCCGAAAATGTGGACCGCGCGCTTGACAAGCAAATAATGACCGCGGTCATAATTACGACTGGACATTTACCACGTCCCGTGGAGGTTGTAGCCGGGCGCCTCGCAGCCGTAGTTGAAGTAACCGCCCATGCGCCACTGGTAACCGTCGTTGTTTGCTTCACGGAGCATCTTGAGGCCATCATCGTCGAGGATACGCGGAACGCCCTTCGCGGACTTGAGGACCCAAGTGTCCATTTCTAGCAGAGCAAACTGTCCACGGGGGATGTTCACATCAGAGAATACCTTGATGGTGGAATCTGGTCCTTCGATTTGGAGTGCGCGAAACCCGATGTCGCCGTCGGTGCTGACAACCGGCTCATAAATCGCCTTCGACCCGAGGCTCTTGACCAAATCGGCGCGGTCAAGGTTGTTGATGAAGCACGTGAGGTCTTCAGCGCCTTCACGCGACGCCAATTCCGCAGCGTCGATGATGGTTTCTTCCTTATTGCCGCCGTTGCCGTTGTAGCGGATGCCGGCGAGACGCACGACATCGACAGAACGATCGACGCCAAAATGAGAATCACCAGCCACCGGCGCCACTGCCGGAATCCAGCGGAAAACACCCGCGGGGCCGAGGCTGTAGTCGCCGTTTCGGAAGAGGAAGTCATTTATCGTGACGCCGGTAACCGTGTTGATGTTGGCGTTGAAGGTGATGGTGCCGGCAGTTCGGTCGACCGCGACCACCGTCAACGGGCCATTGACGCGCACGCCGCCGAGCGCCCCGCCGTTGTTGTAGCCATCATCAATCGAAAAATCGACTTTCATCGCGACTTCGAAGCCCACGATATCTGCAGCCTGAAGAAGCGTTCCGACCGTGGTGGCCACCGTGCTGTTCGCAAGCTGTCCACGCTGTCCACCGCCATTGCGCCAAGCGCAAATCTGGAGAGAGCGATTCAAGTTGCGCATGCTCCCTTCCATTTCGCCGCGGAGCGTGTTGTAGATGGTATTCTCATCGCCATCGCCCGCCGCGAGAGCTTCTCCGCTGATGCCGGAGACCTGATAATCCTTGGCGCGCGTCAGCAGGAAGCCGACATCACTGCTGCTCGTCGCATTCGCCATCGCGACTTGTAGATTGAAGGAGCCACCTTGCGGAGCGCCATATCGAAGAGAGATGCGGGCGTTATTGCCGCCAAACTTTTCGTCCTTCCGAATCTGCCCGATGAAGGGGGCCTTTCGATAGAACATTTGATGAAAGACTTTTTGGTCGTAGCGCGTCTTCAAAATATTGGTGAGCGCTGCGATAGTTGCGTCGCCAGCAGGCATGGGGAACCTCTAATGTGGATGAGAAAACTACTTTTTGGTGCGAGCGATACGGTCAGACTCAGAGGCTTTCCTCAACATCGCCAAGTCAGCTTCGACTTGCTCCTCGTGTGTCTTCTGTCTCACCTGCACCGGCTGTTTCTTCCCACTTGCTGGCGGGGCAACCTTCGTCGGCGTTACTGCGGCCGACTGCGCGGGGGGCGTTGCACCGAGCAATGTGCTCCGGCGTTCCGCTCTACTATTGTGCTCTTGTTCTGCACGTTTTTCAAGGTATGCAGCAACTTCGTGTCCAGTATAAGTTTTCCCGTTCTCTTTGGCCCAATTGGCTACTGCCCTGGCTTGGGCGAACACTTCACTTTGGGTAAATTCGGCGTTCAGAAACTTGAATTGCTTGGCTTGTTCGGGCCCGGTTACCCACAAGGTGAATTGGCGGATGGTGCCTTCCTCTTGCGTCTTTTGAACCTCCGCACGCCGCTTTGTCTCTTCCTCTTCTCGAGCCTTGGTGGCTCCGGTGATTTCCTCGAGTCGCGCTTCGAACGCAGCTTTCTGCGCCGCCATCTCCTTCTGCATCTGAATGATTTGCGCTTCGGGAGTCCCTTGCGCGACAAGCTCGCGGAGATGAGCGTTGACATCGACCCCGGGCTTGAGGAGGGGATTCCCCTGCTTGTATTCTGCAAGCTCTCTCCGCAGCTCGGCCATCTCAGTGGCACGCGTCTTCTCCGCAGCAGACATCGACTCGGCATGCTGTTTCCGTTCATGCTCGAACTGCTGCCGCTCTTGATGCAATGCATCACTCTTCCGCTTCACACGGTCTAGGCGGGCACGCTCCTCGGCGCGGACGCGAGCAGCTTTGGCAGCCTCCCCCGGCGAAAGCGGCTCGGCCAGAATCTCCGGAGTGGCCGGTTCCGGGGGAAGTTGTGCCGCAGCCGGGGCCACTGCCGCAGCGGGTTGGAGGTCAACTGAATTCTCGAGACTCATGTGGGCATAACTCCGTTGGCGCCCGGGGGCGGCATAGGTGCGCCGGGGGCCGCAGGACCTCCAGCGGTTGGCATTGGGGGCGCGCCGGGGATTGGCCCACCTGGCGGCATGGCTCCGGGGGGCGGCATCGGGGGAGGGGGCGGTTTCATAAGCCGATTGGCCTGATTGATGAAATCTTGCACCTGGCTCAAATATTGCTCATCAACTTCTTTGAGCTCAGCCAAATTGCGCATCTCGGTCGCAATCTCGACTGCTTCAGGGAGATTGAGGAACGGGTGCGGAGCATATCCACCTTCGCCACGCAGCATCCGGCCGACCATCTTCTCGACAAGCTTGCGGCTAGCCTCTTTCCGCTTGCGAATTTGCATGAGGTCAGCCATGCCGACCATTTCAACCACATCTTGTGGGCTGAAGGCGCCGAGCTGCAGGAGGTCTTGAGCCGTCGAGAGTTTGCCGGGCAATGTGCCAGGAAGTGCAGATGTCGTCTCGACATACATGACGAAATCATCCGGGTCCTCAAGCTTCTTCCAGTCGATGCTCTCAAATCCGTCATCAGCTTGGGTACGAACTTCGTAGACGCCCTTCTTTGCGAGAGATTTGGCGGCCGCGGCAATCAACATGCCATCCGCCTCAACTGCTCGCTCAAATCGGGCGCCCTTCTCGAGGAGAGTCTCCGTCTGTTGGTCTGCATAAACTCGCTGGGCTTCACCGGAGTCGAGACCCACCGGACGTTGTGCCGAGGCGGCCTGCTCGTTCACGCCGGCGAGCTTGTAATATTGCCCGACAAGCGCCCAGAGATGCGAGTAGACTTCTGGCGAGATAATTGCCGGCGCCTGATATTGCGGCGGTGTCCCCTGATAACGAAGCAAGGTGCTCAAATCATTATTTATGTGGGAGAGCTGGACTTTCGACCCCATCTCAACTAAATAATGACCCTTGATGAGATGGTGGCCATTTTGAATATCTCTGACGAGTTTATTTATCTCTGCCTGAATCCCAGCCCCGAGTTCGACAAGACCTTGGCCGTAGAAGCCGACAATCGGGTCGCCCCATCGGTACCAACTGAGCTCCGTGCAATATTCGTCAATGGGTCGGTCAATCAGAGTGCAATTCTCTACACCAACGACATAGCGACCGTCAGCGGCGCCGCAGCCCGAGGGGCGATGCCACGCTTCTTCGATTCGAACCCGGTTGCTGGTCTGCGTGAACCCAAATTCGGCGTCGTTGTCTCGAAGTCCCTTCAATCTCTTCAGCATGTCGAGCTTGTAGGCGATGCATGCGTCATCGCCATCCGCATACCACCGCTGATTCAAGCTGGCATTCACCATCACTTCGGCGCGATGCATCAACACGAATCGGTCGACATAGTAGCTCAAATAAATGCAGCGGGGGCCATCCCAAAGCGTGCCGCCATCCGTCATCGCCTCGCCGTCATCGAAGATAACTTCGTAGGGCATCATTCGGAGCACATCGACGTCCATCTCATCATAGTTTGGACGGATGCGGGAAAAGCCCGTGCCAAAGACGCAGGCATCGCGCCCCTTGGCTACACTCTTGGCATAATAGTCCGTACACCGCATGACACCGTCGATGCCATATTCGAGTTGCTCGGCGGCTGCCTGTTTCTCGTAGTCTCCACCGATGGTGGCAACACTGACCCGCGGCTTGCTCTTGGAGAAAACTCGCGCGCATACCGCGTCGACCACATTGCGCGACACGTTCAGGGAGAGCTTGGCCCCGCCGACCCCGGGTGTGCTTTTGACATAGTTGTCAACCGCGAGGCCACCACCCGCAGGGGGAAGGCCTCCGGCATACATGCTCCCATAAAGGAGCAAGTCCCGCTTTCGGTCCTGATTGCGTACAATGTGGTCGATAACAATGTGAAGCTTCTCATGCGCCTTTGGGTCTTCCTCATCGCGCGCATCGTCGGGGCGAACCCACCAAAGTTTTTCGGTTTCAGTGATGGGCATGAATCTACTCTAGCTCAAACACGCTGGGGTCGAGCATACGGTCGCACTGTTCAGCAGATAAATCCCAGATTCCAAGTTTGGCCCGGATGTCCTCCCGCGCATTTTCCACGTGTGCGTCACGCCGCGCCTCGGGCGTATCCTCGACGGCAGCCTTCTTCTCGAGCGCTTCGACTCGACTCGGCGCCCTCGGCTCCGGGCCGAGCGTGATGCCAAAAGCTGCAATCACTCCGAGCTCACGCATCAAGGCGACAGTCACGCGCAATTCGTCTTCGGTTGCTACATCCATTCGGAACTCTCCTCTTCTTCGTTGCGACACGCGAGCCGCTCGAGCTCCATGTCCATCGCCGCGATGTCCTCTGGTGACCCTTTCACCGGGCGCTCCTCTTTGGGCTGCTCATTGTAGGCGTTGCAGGCCCGCCAACCATAGAGAGTAGCATCGGCGGCATGGTTATTGAATCCTTCAGCCTCCTTGGTGCCTTCTGCATTGGTAGGCAGTTCGAGCCACTCATCCACCAAATCTTTGCACGCGCCATCCGCCGAAATCTTCACACGCCCGGCGGCCAAGTCGGAGTTGAGCAAGGAGATATACCCCCATTTATTGGTCTTCTCTGCTGGCTCAATTGGCAACCGGAATCGCTTCCTCAGTTCCATTTGGAAGAGCTTCCCCATGCCACCAACATCGCCCACAATCTTCACGAAGTGAAACTCGCGGTCGAGAGCGGTCACCTCGCGTGCCACATCGGCCACGAGCCCAGTGAGCCGATATGCCTTGACAATATAGATACATGGGTCGTGGTCTCGCCATCCGAGAACCGAGAGAGCATTCTGGTCTTTGACGCCGAAATCGAGAGCGAGCAAATAATGGTCAAGTGTTGGCATCTTATTTGCCGCCATGTAGTTGCGGTCTTCAGAGAATTGGCCATACACCAAGCCCCCGCCATCCCGCACCCAAATCCCGTCCCGCAATTGCTGACGGGTAACAGGGTCGAGGCGGTCGAGCGTGGTCATATATTCGGCCAAGTCGAGACTCGGATTGTCCTTTGCCAACGCCGCAATGAACGCTCCGGGCGCCCCAGCCTCGACGAATTGGCGGCGCACCCAATCGTGCCCAATCCCACCCGGGTTGGCGGAGAAGCGTGCGCGGATGGGCACATCACTGCCAGCCAGTCGACGGAGGCGACTCGTCAAATATCGTACCCGGCTCTCGGGAAATTGTGTGGCCTCATCGACACCGAGGTATTGAATCTCCGCACCCTGGTACCGGTCTTTGTCATTCTCGGACTCAAGGTAGCCAAATGTGATAGTGGCGTTGGAGGGGAATGTGAGACGTCTGTCCTCATCATTCCACTTTATGCCATGCCGATTACGCCACCATTGAAGACCACGATCCATGATGGCCCCAGGCAGTGCCAAATCCTTATATGTCTTACGAATAATGAGAGCGGCGTACCTTGGCACATGAACATACTGCGCCGCGCACATCAGTTGGGCATCACTCTTGCCGCCCCCCGCCGCGCCTCCATAGAGAGCTTCCCTATCAGTTAGCCGGAGGAACTCGAGCTGCTTGGGGTGCGGCTTGTGTGGCAACATATGTGCCGTTGAAGCTGGCATCACGCCATTCGCGATGAGCCAGCGGCGCCGCAGCTCGGCGGCCGCAGCCGATACAGATATTGCCGCCGCCGAGCTCACGACTTGGATTCCACACCTGTTGGGCTCGTATCTTGCTGAAAGGCGCGCCCCTCGGATAAGGTGTCGGGCGCAAAAAATGCGAGCCGGCTCACAATGTCGGTAAACCGGTTAGTGCTCCACCCGGCCCCCTTCCGGATTGTCAGGGAGCTCTTCATCTCCGGATGAACTCGACTCGCCCCATGAACAGCTTCTCCACTACTGGGGTCAATCCGCACGCCGCCGCACCGAGCCCATATCTCAATCTCGAACTCGTTGTCACGTTCTATGCCATAAGCATCCACGGCGCGCTTACAGATGGCACACTTTGGCCAGTTGAGGAGCCCTTGGCGAGCTGTAGTTCGCGGGAGAATCAATCCTCCAGCTGGTGAGTTTCGGCGGGTGAGCCGGCGGAGGAAGCTCATGCCTTTGGCCACCCATCCGGCGCTGCATGCCCTTCACGTTCGAGAGTGGCGAGGCATACATTGCACACGCCGCCGGTCCGACCGCGCTCGAGTTGGCGCGGGCACCAAGCACAATGGTGCCGCCGCGCCCGCGCCACTTCTTTGCGCACGCTCAACACAAGGAGCGGAAGCGCTGCGCCGATGAAGAAGGTGATAGCAGCGAGAATCATTTCTTCGCCACTCGCTCACCAGGTGATTCACGCCATGCCAACACATTGCTCAGCGGCACATGCTCTGGCGGGCCCGAACATTCCGGATGCTGAACGATGATGACCCCACGAGCTTCGTCGAGCCAGAGGCGGAAATGCTGCTTCGAAGACAACCGATTGTTCGGCATCTCCCTGCTGACCAAGACTGTCTCGCGAGTCGGATATTGGTCAAGAAGCTTGCCGGGTGCGTTAATGGCATTCACGAACTCAACCCGGTCCAACTTTATTTGGCTCACTTTTTGCTCCCGTGCTTGTACTTGGCATTCTCGGTCGGGCTACCCTCATGGATGGCTCCGCGGCTGCCCTTCATCTGCTTGTGGCTCTGCTCATGAGAGCCATCCGCACTCTTGGGCAGCTCCTTGCCCTTAGACGCCTTGTCAAATTCGTCGACGGTGGATTTGGAGATGTCGCCGCGCTTCTCGGCGGCATGAAAAAACTTGCGCTGCTTGTCACTCTTGTACGGCATGATTCACTCCTTGGTTCCTGTCTTCTTGCCCGAGGCTTCGGCACGTTTCAGCTCGGCGGCCGACATGATTGCCTCCTCCAAATCTGCGAGTGGTACTTCCTCCAATGAGGAATTGGAATTCGCGGCTTGGAGCAGCTTCGCCTTCTCGGCGGCCGGAGTGATGTCCCCCCATCTTGCCCGGTTGCGCCGCTGCAGCCACCAAGCCATCCCTTGCCACCCTAGTGCGCCCTCTCGGATTCGCTCCATTGCCTCATCCTCCGCGAACGCTTCTGCATCTCGCATCTGAAGAGCAAACCCGATGTAGTCCTCATCGCCTCGACATCCGCGTTCGAGCCATCCTCTAAAGGTGGAATAGTTCACGCGAGATATGCGACATGCGTTGATGCGCGTGTTCCCTCGCTTGAGGGCATCCACGAGTTTTCGGATGACGATATCGTTGAGGGCAGTGGGGCCAAGAAGACGGGGCATGATGTTTGAATTTAGCTCGGCTATGACAAGCGCGCAATCTCCCGCACATCGACGAGACGCCCATTCTCATCGCGGACGATGTCCTCCACTTCCTTGATTCGTGGATGCTCACAACAAGCGGTGAGCCGCTGTTGATGGGTGACACATTCCCGGCCGCAGTTGAAACACATCAGCGCATTCATGCTTTCGGCGCGCCCTTCCTCGGCTTGCCGAGACCAACATGCCGGAAGAATTTCTTCTCGATGATTTCCCTCAACTTGGGGCCCGGGTTGAACGTGCCTTTCTCGAGGTTGCACATGTGCGGCTGCAGGATGTTGAAAAACTCAGCAAATTGCGCTTGCGTATAGCCGAGCTCCAAGCGCTTCTTGCGGAGCATCAGCCCCCACTTCTTGTTGCCATCGCGGCGGCGATCTTCTGGCTTCCAACCTTTGGGGCCTCGATTGCTCTTGTACGGCTCCTCCGCCTTCTTCTTCGCCTTCACAACCTTCTTCTTCGGCTTTGCTGTTTTCGCTGCTTTCTTGGGCGCCAATGCCTTCATCTTGGCGCGATGAGTGTCGCGATATTGTTTCAACTTCTCCGGGTCGCGGTTCTTTTTCGCCGGCGGTTCCGGCGAAGTCATAGGCGATTCTTCGATTTGAATGTCTTCAGGAATCAACAATAATATTTCGCCGGTCATAAATTACTCCACCTGTCACTATATTTTAAATCTATAGGTAAAATAAGCTTTCCACCTGCAGTGTCAATAGGTCGAGCCCAAATTTCTGCAATCAAATCGTGGGCCTGATCCACCATATTGTCGGGCACGTCATAAATGCAAGCATCGTGCACTTGTGCGACAAGATGTGGGCCGATTGCCGTGGTCGAGAGCTCAATAGTCCGCTCATTCATGACGTCCGCCAGCCCCGATTGAATCGGGTAGTTGGCCACATCCGTAATTTTCGGGTACCACCCGAGCCACCGCAGACGCCCGAGAAACGGAGACCGCATGCACCCAAGTCTCTTGACGGCTGCGAGATTTGCATCCACCCACCGGTAATAGGTGCGGTAAGCGGCATGCAACTTGTCAAGAATGAGGCTCACCGCACTCATCGAGACATCGAATCCCTTGCTTCGAAGCGTCACGTAGACCTTCTCCATCTCAGCGCAGTAGGAGATGGCAAATCCCAGATTTTTCGCGATGTCGCGGAACTTCTTGCCCCGCGCCGGGTCTTTGAGGGCAAGCTTGTCATCCAGCCATCCGCGGGCCGCGACCTCGGGGAAGACCGCCTTCGCATTGTTGGCATGCACATCTCCTGTACACGCTGCGATGAAGTTGGCATCATTTGACAGATAGGCGGCCAAGCGCATCTCCGCCTGACTCACATCGTAGTACACGAATGTATGTCCAGTCCGCGGCACATAAATCTCCCGCACCCGACCCTCAGGTGCCCCCGGGGCATATCGCGGCACCGACTGGAAGCGGCAAGAGAGGCGACCGCTCACGGTCCCGAACGGCTTCCAGTTGTAATGTGCCCGCTGCGTTGTCGGGTTCAATTCCACGGCATCCAAATAAGTGGACTTGATTTTGCCGGCCAAACGCCAAGTCAGGAGAGCGGCCGCAAACGCCGCATGCTTCTCGTTGCCGCTCATCCGGAGCCCTTCGAGTGTCTCGTTCGCCGTGGACGCTTGTCCCTTCGGTGTGACGATGACATAGCGGGCGCCGAGACTCTGAGGGCTGAAAAGATGGTGGCGAACGGAGTCAAGCTTGCCTGGCATGAAAGATTGGTCATTCACGATGGCACGGAGCTCACCTTGAAGCTCTTGGCGGCGAGTGGCCAACAGCTCACTGAGTTCCTGCTTCCGGCCTACGTCCACACCAACCCCAGACCGAATCATCTCGCGACAGACCGCCGCCAACTTCCGGTCATGCTCATAGACATGCCGCTCCGATTCGAGGTCACCTTGCATCCGCACCCAACTCTTGATGGTGAGAATGGCGTCGGCGGCATTGTATTTGCAGAGGTCCTCCCCGCTCAACTGGTCCGGTGTTGTTCCCTTCTCATCCTCGGAGCCGCCCTTGAAGAGACGCTTCCATGGCCGCGCATCCGTGTAGCAGCTGGCGACGTGGTCAAGCCGCTGCGGCAAATGGGACGCGAACGAGTGGTGGGCGAGAAGCGTGTCATGACAATTTGCAAACTTCATTCAAGGTCTCGACGCAAATTATCAATGTACTCCCAGCAAAGACAAATCTCGGTATATTCGCCACCAGAGTTGTCAAATTCAACGATTACACCTTCATAGCCACATTTATCACATTTAGAGTTCAACCGTTCGCGAATACAACCACCACCCAAGTCTATTTTCTTCACCACACTACCCCATGGCTCTCAAGCACCAGCAAATCGAAATTCTGCCCGTTGTGGAATACCACCGAACCGCAGGTTCCTAGCCAACGCCCAACGAATCCGGAATAATCATCATCCCAGGGCCAAATCTCCACCACGGCGCCCTTCTCATCAGCAAATCCAATGCTGAGGATGTTGCACTCGAGCGGCTTGATGCCGTCAGTCTCGATGTCGCAGCTGATGGCTCCGACCTTGTGGAGCCGCTCGAGAACCTCGGGGCTTCCGACGCGATAGTTACACTCATCCTCAAATGGCGCCGTCACTTCTCCGCGCACAACTCGACCGGCCCGGCGGAAATCAAGTTCGGAGATGGGCTTCCACGTGTCAGCCCGCAGCACGAAAGCAGGGTGGATGCTTGGCAACACGATGCGGCCTGCAATCTTCTGACGGCCACGCAATATCTCGCCGCGAAGGATGTCCTTCTTGAAAGCAGCCTTGACTACTTTCTCCTCAATTTCGGGGGCGGTCCAAATAAATCCACGAGCCGTAAGAATATTCCGTACTCCAAGACTTGAGCGGGCTGCTGTCTTGCCCAACGCCAGAATTGGAGCTTCTCCAGACAGCGCAACAATCTCGTTGAGGAGCCTCGGCGCGCAACATTCGGCGGCACGTTCATTGTCGTCGTCGCTTTCTCCGCGGCATAGGGCTGCATTGGTGATGTGGCAGTTGTTGCGTGGAATCTTGGCATCTCGTCGCAATCGCTCATCGAGGAACTTGCCGCTCAGTCCAGAGAAAGGAATGCCAAGCTTCTCCTCGACTCGCCCCGGCCCTTCGCCCACCACCACCAGCCGAAGTGTGTCCCTGGACGGCTGCGGCGGCACGACGGTGTTGCCCGCCAAAGGGCAGAGGTCACACCGGGCACCGTGGGCTGGGGCATCATAGAGGACGGCGGCCTCCGGGAGGGTGACGGGAGATTTAAGAGGGGTCATGCTGGGCTCGGGGGGCCGCCATTTCAATTTGGGTTCCGGGCAACTGCGGTGAACCAAGCCGAAAAATATCGGCCCTGCTGAATGCGGAAAGATTCCTCTCGCTCCTCGCGCTCACGGCACATCTTTTGATAAACTGGGCGCGCCAAATCCAGTGCCATCTCTAGACCTTCTACTGTACAGAGATGATTATCATATTTATAAAATATGTCCACTTATCCCTCTTCTAAATAAATAGAGTGGCTGTTGTCATTTAGCTTGCCACTAGCTGGGCGTGAACGTGGACAACTCACGACCGGGCTCGAACACCACATTCCCGGTAAGCCCTCAGAGTCGCCGTCTCTGGTGTGGTGGGCTATGTTGAAGGGTCTTATACAGACTCGGCGGATGACGTGTGCACGCGAAACCGCTTACTGATGCCCGGTGCCACTTGTCGGATTCGCACCGCACTGAGGTTCATCACCTCGACTACAGCGTCGCTGCTCAGTGGCCAAACTCACAATTTATCTTTAACACTATTTTGCCAAATGGCAATCAAATTAATCGCGAGCACCGATAATATTGCTCCAATAGGCGGCCCAAGAAGTGCAACGTACCAGGGCATCATAGCCGTGACTTGCTTCCGCGGTTTTCGAGGCAATATTTGCAGAGGCACAAGTCTTCTTCCGACTTTGGGCGATGTGTGACGGCTGCAAGCGCCTCAATAAGCCGCAATTCTTCGATGGGCGCCTCGAGCGGTGTCTCCAACCGGCGTACAAGTTTGGCGCACAAATTGGCTGCTGCAGCCAACACCTCACGAACGCGGGGGTCCGGAAACTGGGGATAATCTTCAGGTTTCATTTGCGCCCCGGGCCACTGCAGCTAAAGGGGATGGCTACCAGCGCCTCCGCAAGCTCTTGCTCTCGGCGCACAATCTCAGAGGGCAATGAGTCAGCCCGGCGAGACACAACTTCACAAAGATTCACCGCGGCCACCAAGGCCGCCTTCACCTTCGAGTCATCAACACCGGGGAAGTCTTCAGGGTAGCGCTTCATTTGGTTGCCCCTGGCAGCGGCATGAACATCACGAACCCGGGGTTGACGCAATCGGCGGTTGCCTGCGCGCCGCCTTCGACTTCCTCCCACTGGATGGGGACAGTAGTGATCTGCTCGTTCCAGTGAGAAGCGTCATGGGAAACTGCAACTGTCGAGAGCGCAAGGTCTCGGACTCGAGCGCCGGAGAACGTGGCGGTTACCTGCAGCGTCTCTGAACAGTCCACTCGAACTGGAGTAGACATCGACTGGGGCGAAGACTCTTGCCCGGAAGCGGCGGTGCAACCGGAGAGTGCGACCAAAACTGCAACCAGAAAAGTTTTCATAGCGTCTCCAATGCTTTGGTCAAATGTGCCCGAGCAAGCTCAACATAGCAATTATTTAGGCCGCTTCTTTGTGCCAAAGAAAGCTGATCATCTGCTCGGCGCGCCAGCAACTGCACTTCGACAAGGCGAGTCTCGAGGGCGGCTACCCGCTGCGCAACCTCGGTTAGGTGGAACGAGATGGGCGCATCCAGGGCGCTTGGCTCCTCGAGGGCATCAATCTCCGAGAGCGGCTCCTCTGGCCCTCCTGGTGTCACATCCACCGGAGCATGTAGATGCAACGGACACCTCAAAGGCTCCGAGAGCGGCCGCTCACACTCAGAGCAAAAATAACTGTTCATTTGAACACCTCTTCTAGAATCAGCACGATGATAAATGTCAACCCCACAACAACGAACCCCACCATTGCTGAGTCAAGCAAGAGTCGACTCCCGCCCCTTCGTTTTTGCATGAACAAGCTTACCGCGACGAGGTGCCCGGGGCATGGCCGGCGGCGCAGGCTTCCGAGGATTCTTGTAAATGACATGAACAACTGTAACCATTTTGGTTCTCCTCTGCGGTCGCCCGCTGCCCCCTTTCGGGGGCCATCTGATTCAGCAGTTGGCGAAGATGGGGTCTTCGAGGTCAAGGTCCCACACCTTGACTCGGCACCCTTCGGCGGCGAGGCGGCGGCCCTCTGTCAGGGCGCAGCCCTTGTTGCTGCTGCGGCCGAAGGTCTGGCTCGAGCCGTCATGGTTGATGGTTACGATTTCGAAGGACTTGTTGTCGGCGAGGTTCATAAGAGAGACTATATCTCAGATATTTGAGAGCGCAAGGTCAATCTCAAATAAATCTCAAATATCTCTCCCGACCCCCAACCGCCGAAGCAAATCCTTCAACAGCTTCGCTTCCGCTTCGGTCCGGTCTCGGGAGATAGCGTGAAGCCGATGCTCATCCAGAGGGGGCCCCTCCCAAGCTGCCTCATAAACTCCATAAGCGCGGCGAACATGCAGATGGCGGAGACCACCGACCTTCTTGTCATACTGCTCACCAGCTGAGTGCAACGAGAGAGGAGCCGACTGGAGCGGAGCGTTGAGCAGGCGAGAACGGTTGCTCTCAGGCTTGACGCTGTCGCTCATTGGGCCACCTCCTCTTAGTGCTGGGCGGCCCCTCGAGGTCATTTAGGACATCGTCCACGTCGATGGGGATTCGCACGACGAGGGGCACGTGGGCTCGAGGCGTCTCCGGCGCTACGTCGGCGGGGTTGGTGCTGTCAAACAGAAGGGGCATCCTCAGAATCCTTTGCTGCAAATTCCGCTTTCAGAGCTGCCTTCTCAAGGCGGCCAATCTCCCGAATGACATGCCATGCTGCCTTCCGGAGGTCCTCAACTCGAGTGGCGGCGTTCTTCTCGCCGGCACGCCAGATATATTTGATGGCAGCGCCCAAGTTGTAGTTCATGTGCTCAGCGATGGTGATGCACTCCACCCCTGACGGATGACTTGTGTAGTGCGGCGGCTTATTCACCAAGTCCGGCGCGGCAGTTTTCGGATGCCGGTCATCCAAACTCCCTTTACCTCGACATGAGTGACAATTGAATCCCATCGGTGTTTGAACGCCAAATTTATTGGAATCCAAATCTTCTTGAGGTATGTAACCTTTGGAATTACAGATGTTACATAGAATGGTGTTCATTTGCAGTGTTCTCCTCTCTCAATTTGTTGCGCTAACATCTCCCTCTCGGCACTACACGCCGAACCATCTTCGTTGGGCTTACGCAGGTAGCGGACGATGACATCTCGCTCTAACTGGCGGCCTGATTGAGCTGCTCCCTGAAGAGCCTCCAATAGCCGCTCATTCTCAAGAGAGGCTATTGGAGGCTTGGGTAGTGAATCTATAATCATCTCATCAATGCTCGGCGTATGGCACCAAATACACTTGCACTCTGGTGTACACGGAGTCCGAAAGATATTTTTCATCGGCCACTATGCCTCGGGTCATTGCCGCTGCGGCCCGGCGGGTGGGTTGGCAGAGGACCACAATTTATCACTGCTGCGACCTCTGGTTCTCCAGACACGAACAGCTTGTCACTCTTCACACCAGGCATCTTCTTCTTCAGAGCGCCCGGAGTTGCGGCCGCAACCTCTGCACCATCGCCGCATGCTTCACACCCTTCTTCCGGAGGACAGTAGCGCGGCGTCAACTTGGCGTTCTTTGCTGCTCTCAGAGCAGCGGCCCTCGCCGACCGTTTCGCCTTCGTGTTCCCTCCAACCCCACCCGATGTCTTTTGATATTCCCTCATAAAACCTCCAATAATGGGGCGAAGGCAAAGGTGTATCAGCACCTCTCAACAGGAAAATCCCTGTCCGAACTACCTTTCGCCCCGGTGGCGCGGAGGGGAATCGAACCCCTCAAACCTCCGAGCGGGACTTGTGCGCGCTCATCGTCGCGAGCTCACTGCCATCCAGCCATCAGGTCGTGCCTAAATGCCCGTCTTTCCGGGCTGTCAGGAGAGGAGCCAGAAAAGGCCAACTGGTCCCCTAAATCTCCAATCGTTTAGCGGCGCGCCTTCTTCTTCGGCGGCCCATCATCATTCAGTGGCAAAGACTCTTGCAAGCTGCCGCGAGGCGCAGTGAAGAGCAGCTTGGTCCGCACCTCGCCGGTCTGCTTGTCCGATTCGTGCTTCGTCCATACGACAGCGCGATTCGATTCGATGTCGTTGATGAACGAATCAAGGTCCGACGCCTTCTCAATGCTGGTGATGCGGGGCGCATCAATCTTCAAGCCGGCGCAGAAGTCCCGCAGCCGCAACCGGGACATTTTCGCGGCGTTGTGCGTCTGCGGGAAGAACACGATGAACTCCGAGACCTTCGCGCCGACGTGCCCTTCATTCCCATCCGTCAACGCCTCGTCCAACTTGGCATCCACGATCAACATAGGATATTTATCCTTGCTCGTCGCCGCGACCTTCACCTTGAAGGAAGCGACCCATTGCCCCTCTGGCGCATCCGGGGGAATCTCGCTCATGTCCCCTGTCTCAACGCGCGTAAACTGAATCTCACTCATTTGACTGTCTCTTTCTTTGACCCTGAAGGTCCTGCCTTGTTGTGTTGCGTCATGGCCTCCCAGAGGAGACCAACATCTGCGGGGAGCGTGCTCACACCTGGAAGGTTACGGCAGCCCGGTCCCCACACCCCAGTGCTCGAAGTGATGAAGTTACGCTTCTCCCCTTTCTTCTCCAAGAAGATGACATCCTGAAAGGCGGCGGGGACAATGACCCGCAACTGCCCAACCAACATCGGGGCAATCCCTTCTCCTTCCTTGTCCAATTGGTTGTCAATCAGAGCGCCCGCCACATCTACCCAATGAGAGTTGACGATGATGTGCGCCGGAATCTCAAAGAGGCGGTCAAGAATATTGAGAATGTGCTTGCGGAATTTGGGATGGTAGCGGCGGCCGTCGGCTTCCCCTGCTCCATTCTCCGTAGCCTTAGCAAATATCTCCTCAGCGCGCCAGCAATATTTGGTGATTGTGTCCCACACAATTGTCTGGTAGCGCCCACTTTTCACGCCCTCGCGAGCCGAGTGAATGCATTTCTCGATGTCACGGAGATTGTCTCCGAGCGCCATGTCGAATTCAAATTGGTCGGTGAATTGGAGCACGGGCCGCAGTGAGTAGCGGTCGTCGGAATTTATCACGTAGGAGAAGCCCGGGGCCGATTTAATTATGGTGCAACTCTTGCCACTCTTCGGGGAACCGAGCACTAAAAGTCGCAAATAGCTGCTGGCTTCCACTTCACATGCCGGGTGGGGCATCACGCGCACCAGCGGTCAAATTCAATATCTTTAGCTTCTAATGCCGCTATTGCTAACCCGTCAGGATTCTTGTACCCACTTGCAATAGCCTCGAGGACTTTGATATAAAGTTCATCTTCTGCGATGTGCGCAGCCTCATGGTCCCCATCTTTAGCGAGCAACTCTATCTGGTCAACCATCGCCTCAACCACATTGATATTCATGTTTTCCCCACTCGGCGGTTCGAGTTGTAGCTGCGGAAGTCCAACAACACGGAGCGTTTTGCAAATTCCATTTGTGCCTGCCTACGCACACGTTCCTGAAAAAGCTCCGCCAAGGTTCGGTCATTCAGCCACCAAAAAGGGACCGTCAGGCCCATCATTCTGGCTACACTCCGGAGACGGAAATAGCGAGCAATTGCGGCCATCATTCCGCCACCTCGAACACTTCCAACACGACGCCGTCTACATCATGAAGCTCGATGGCCTCACCAGTCTCGGTTGCCTCCGAGCGTAGAGTATCCTTCACCACCACACGGAAGTCATCATCATTTGCGTAAGATGCCGTCTGCTTCTCGGTCAATTGACAAGTGCTCATTTTAGCGTCTCTCCTGGTCGGTGTCTCGTTGATGTCTCGTCTCGACAAGACTCAATCTATCTTACTCCTAGATAGAGTCAAGGATTTATTTTCGCCCCTTCCAAATCTCGCCCGCTCGAACCTTTAGCGACCTCATCTTTCGGAGGTCATCCCGGCAATCCTTGAGCACAACCTTGGAGGTTTTGACGTTCCACCCATCCCAACCGGTCGCTCGCCTCTCCCACCCTCGCGCCTCCTCCTCCGCGATATCGATGAGCCTGTCGAGATGAGCAACAATGATGGTGTAAACTTCTCCAGAATAAAACTCCGTCCGCTTCATTCTTCATCACTCCTTCTTACATCCACTGACGGTCTTGACGCCCGGTCTCCCCCTTAAGGGGGGGAGATCTAGACCGGCCGGACATTGCCAGACCAGCGGGTCTAGACCAGCCGTCATTGCCCGTCATCAACCCACACGTGGGCACGAGTTATCGTCCGGCCACTTTTTACACCCTGGACGCTGATGGCCTCGCCATGAGCCTCAACCGCAGCGGCACACCGAGACCCATTCAGCCCACACTCCTTGCGGAGGGCCTCCGTCCCCAAGCCCTCGGCTCCTGCTGCCATCAGGGCGCCCCTTACGAGCTCCTTATCAGCCAGGAGCTGCGCATCAGCCTTAGACTCCTTCAAGACCTCCTTGGCTGCTTCCTCGTCCAACTGCGAGCACCTGAGGCCGCGGTGGCCTTGCGTGTCCTCTATACGAAGCCAGAACGGCTCGACATCACGCCCATGGGTCCGGGTCTTCTCGGTCGTGACTTCGAATGGGGCATACTTTTTTCCATAGAAAACCATGATGTGGTCACACGCATCGGGGATTCCTGATGTTCCACGGATGCTCTCCTTGCGGCCATCCCGCGCCACACCCTCTGGAGTGCCCTTCTTGCCGTGATGAATGACAAGTGCCCGGCAGCCTGTCTCCACGCTCATCGAGGCAAGAAAGTCCAAGCCAGCGCGGAATAGGGAGCTGTTCTCGTCGATGCCCGGCATGCTTGGCCGCAACGCATCAATGATTACCAAATCACGGTCTTTCATGGCTTCACGCCACACCCGCTCCCGCTTGGCTGATATTTCACTCAGTCGCAGCTCCTTCGGATAAATCTTGACGGCCAGATTTTTCTCGAGAAGAGCTTCATTTGCTCGCATGTCAAGAGCAATTCTCTGGTATCTTTCAGCCGTTGTATACGGCCCCTGTTCCAAATCAATGTGGGCCACCCTAAACGGTCGGGTGACGGGGAATTCGCCCCACAATTTGGCGCCGGTGCAGAGGCTCACGACAAGGCTCTGGAGAGCAATGCTCTTGCCCACGAAGCTGTTGCCCGCAATCATGTGCGGCGCCCCGCCTCCGGACACCAGGCCAAGTCGCTCGCAGAGGTAGTCGGGCCGGACAAGAGGCTTCTTGATGTCGGACCATGTGAGCCAAGGGGAATCGTCATTCGGGGGCGGAGGAAGCGCTCGCAAGGTGCTACCCGCGTCCGAGTCGTTTGGGGTTGACGCCATCTAAGTGCTAGACTATACCTAAGACATGTCCAAGTCAAGACCGTCAGGTACAACAGCGCGGGAGGTGCGAAAGCCGGTGAAGACGCAGCAATTCACCGTG
>Ga0137403_10000858_pt1 | contig 39073 bp, 32 predicted proteins | sample CZOMad2_1_16fung_FD_122057 | JGI IMG/M metagenome (GOLD analysis project Ga0137403, IMG submission 122057) | Vadose zone soil fungal communities from Angelo Coast Range Reserve, California, USA - CZOMad2_1_16fungal (Hybrid Assembly) | ecosystem: Environmental > Terrestrial > Soil > Vadose zone...
AGCCGATCTCGTGCTCGACAAGCGCCGCGATGAGGTTTTCGTGATCCCTGACATCCTCTGCAATTCCGGCGGCGTCGTGGTCAGCTATTTCGAATGGGTGCAGGATTTGCAGCAATTGTTCTGGGAAGAAGAGGAAGTGACGCGGCGGGAATACCAGCTGCTCGACCGCGCCTTCGACCAGATGCTGTTGCGCGCCAAGTCAGACAAGATCCCGCATCGCACGGCGGCGATGGCGATCGGCGTTGAAAAAGTTCGTGCGGCGAAAAATGTGCGAGGCCTGTTTCCGTGATTACTGCTCTCGACCACGTCGTCGTTCTCACTCCCGACATCGAAGCCGGCACCAGCGCCTACCAGACGCTGCTCGGCCGCGCGCCGTCCTGGCGCTACACCGGCGGCGGCGCTGCGCGCGCGCTGTTCACGCTCGACAACATGACGCTTGAATTGGTGGCGCCGGATGGCGAGGGCGAAAACCACATCCGCGCCGTGCTGGACGAGCAGGGCGAGGGCCTGGCGAGTCTTTGCTTTCGCACCAATGACATCGCGAAGATGCATCGCCGTCTGGATCGGCTGACGCTCAAGCCCGAGGCGGTGGCCGAGGTGGAGGCTCAGGATGATGCGAGCGGCGCAAAGCTGTCGTGGAGGCGGACGCGCGCGGCGACCGACAGCGCCCACGGCGTGCGGCTGTTCTTCCTCGAACTCGCAAGCGAGCGTCCGCACTCGGCCACCACGGCGGAGGCGCCGATCACCTCGATGGATCATGTGGTGGTTGCAACGCCGGATCCCGAACGCGCCGCCGCGCTCTACGGCGCGCGGCTCGGGCTCGACATGGCGCTCGACCGTTCGCACCCCGATTGGGGGCGGCTGATGTTCTTCCGCTGCGGCGATCTCATCGTCGAGGTGGCGCACCGCCCCGGCAAGGACGCGACATCAGGGCCTGACAAACTGCACGGCATCAGCTGGCGCGTCGCTGATATCGATGCGACGCGGGCGCGCCTCGCCGCCAGCGGCCTCGACGTTTCCGAAGTGCGCACCGGCCGCCGGCCCGGCTCGCGCGTGATGACGGTGAAGAGCGGCACCTGCGGCGTGCTGACGCTGTTGATCGAGAAGTCGGCGAAGCCGGATTGAAATTGTGAGCATGCGAACATCTGCAGAATACAGCAAACTTCTTGACAGCAGAGGTGTGTCACTAGCGGAAATGAACGTGCGCGATATTGGCTTGTTTCGCGAGGACGCATTGCTTGCCATCGAGTACTTGAGAGATGCGGAAATTCCAATTCTGGGAGGGGAGGTATGGTACGGTCGCGACGACAAGTTCGAGCTGACATACGAGAACTGGCATACCGACCCAAACCCTATGGAAGATCAGCGCACTTACTCTCAACGGAGTTGTAAAGCTGCCGAGCAATATGTTCGCGATTTTCCGGAACGAGCGGATGCTGAAACATTGTTTGTTTTGGTGATTCGACGGTGAGCCAGGCCAGTAACGCTACCGGCATCCTGATCGAGAAGTCGTCGAGGCCGGATTGAATTTGGGAGTATCAGATGAGCGCATATTTGATTGCGGTAGAGACGGTTCACGATGAGGCCATGTTTGCAGAATACCGCAAGCATGTCATCGCCACCCTCGAGCACGGCGGGGAGCAACGCTCGGTCACGGCCCGCTTTCTGATCGGCGCCGACGGCGCCCACAGCACGGTGCGCCACGGGCTGGAGCTGCCGTTCGCCGGTAGCGAGTACGACCAGTCGTTCGTGCTCGCAGATGTGGAGCTGGCCGGCCCCTTGGCGGGCGACGAGTTCCACCTCTGCCCCAGCGAGCGCGGCCCGCTTGCTCTCTTCCCGGTGAGCGCAAACGTGTGGCGGATCGTGGCGACGGTTCCGGATGAGCTCGGCACGACGTCGCCCGACCTCGAGCTGCTGCGCGCGCTGCTGGCGGACCGAGGCCCCGCGGGCGTGGAGGCCTCGCGACTGATCTGGAGCAGCGGTTTTCGGGTGCACCGCCGGCAAACATCCCAGATGCGGGCCGGTCCGGTGTTTCTCGCCGGTGACGCGGCCCACATTCATAGCCCGTTCGGCGGGCAGGGAATGAACACCGGTCTTCAGGACGCCTGGAATCTGGCCTGGAAGCTACGCCTCGTGCTCCAGGGCCTGGCGGGCGACAAGTTGCTCGACAGCTACTCGCACGAGCGTCACGCCGTCGCCCGGGACGTGATTGCGCAGACCGACTTCATCACCCGGGCCATGGGCACCGCCAGTGCCGCCGCGCAATTCCTTCGTGATCATCTGCTCCCCCTGGTTACCCGGCTTCCCGCCTTCCAGGATCGCTTCGTGCAGACGCTGTCGCAGCTCGCCGTCCACTACGCCGGGAGTCCCGTCGTCGTGGGCGAGGGGCGTCGGGCGGTCAATGTGCGGCTCACGCTGAGCGATGGCGGTCACCCCGTTCGGCTGTACCAGCTGCTCGACGGTCGCTATCTGCTGCTGCTGGTCGGAGGACCCGAGGACGAGACCCGCCGCATCACGACGGACCTGGCTGCGCGTTACGGCGAGGCGATCGATGTGCGGAGGGTCGAGTCGCTGGACGGGGTCGTGCGGGTCGAGCTGCTGCGACCCGATGGCTATCTCGCGTTCGAGGAGGAGATTCGGCAGCCGGCCGTTGCCCCGGCCCTGGAGCGAGCGGCGGCTCGGGTGGTGGCGTTGCTCGACGGCCACCTGCTAGGCGCGAGCGGCCCTACTCCCGATACAGCTGCTCGATCTGCGCCGCGTAGTTCCGCTCTACCACCCGCCGCTTCACCTTCAGCGTCGGCGTCAGCTCCCCACCATCCACGCTGAAGTCGAGCGGTGCCAGCAGCAACCGCTTGGGCACCTCGAACTGCGCCAGATCGCGGAGCGTCTTGCGTACCTCCCGGTCCATCTTGGCGGCGACCTCGGGCAGGGCCAGCAGGCTCCGGTCGTCCGGCGCGATCAGTCCCTCGCGCGCCGCCCACACCTTGAGGTTGGCCACGTTGGGCACCACGATCATGATCGGGAACTTCCGCTTGTCGCCCAGCATGACGCAGTTGGAGACGAACTGGCTCGTCTTCACCATGTTCTCGATCGGCTGGGGCGCGATATTCTTGCCTCCGGCGGTGACGATGATGTCCTTCTTCCGGTCGGTGATCCGGAGAAACCCGTCGCCGTCGAGGATGCCCACGTCGCCGGTATGAAACCAGCCCTCCGGGTCCACCGCCTCACGGGTCGCATCCGGCTTGTTGTAGTACCCTGTCATCAGGTTGGGGCCGCGGGTCAGGATCTCGCCATCATCGGCGATGCGCACCTGGACCCCTGGAATCGGCCGCCCGACGGTGCCGAGCTTGAGATGATCGAAGGTGTTGAAGCCGATCACCGGTGAGGTCTCGGTGAGTCCGTACCCCTCCAGGATCGGCAAGTCGGCCGCAAAGAAGAACTTCGCGATCTCCGGGCTGAGCGGCGCGCCCCCGGATACGAAGAAGCGGACGCGGCCTCCGGTCCGGGCGCGCAGCTTGGCGAATACCAGCCCGTCCGCCAGCCGCTTCTTGAAGGCCAGCGACGCGGGGACCTGGCGCCGGGCCAGGGTGTACTCCACCCAGCATTCGGCATTGCGCCGGGCCCAGAAGAAGATCCGCTTCTTCACCGGCGACCCCGACGCGGCCGCCTCCAGGACCCGGGCGTAGATCTTCTCGTAGAGCCTCGGCACGGCCGCCATGATGGTCGGGCGGACTTCGATCATGTCGGCGGCCACGGTGTCGGGGCTGGTGGCGTAGCTGATGGTGACGCCGCGGTGCAGCATGGTATAGTGACCCACCATGCGCTCGAAGATGTGGGAGAGCGGCAGGAACGAGAGACACTCGTCGATCTCCGAGATGGCGAGCAGCGCGACGCACGCGACCACGTTGGAGGTGATGTTGCCGTGGGTGAGCATGACCCCCTTGGGGTCGCCCGTGGTGCCGGAGGTATAGATGATCGTGGCGAGATCCTGGGGCTCGACCGCGAGGGCCTCGGTCCGCCACTCCGGCCGCCGCGACCGTGCCTGGCGACCGCGGATGGCCAGGTCCACGAATGGCAGCGTACCCTCGACCGCCGCCAGATCATCGAACACGATCACGTGCCGGAGGTCGGGCAGCCGGGGTCGGATCTCCAGGATCTTGGCGAGCTGCGCCTTGGTCGAGATGAAGACCGCGCCCGCCCCGGAGTCGCGCAGGATGTACTCGATTTGCCTGGGTGGGAGCGTGGGGTAGATCGGAACGTCGGCGGCACGGAGGGCGAGACAGGCATAGTCAGCAAAGGCCCACTCGGGGCGATTCTCCGACAGGATCGCGACCCGATCGCCGGCGCCGATGCCGAGCTCGTGCAAGCCCAGGCTCACGTCGTGCACCCGCTCGAGGAAGGCCGCCCCGCTGACGGCCTCCCAATGGTCGCCGTGCTTGTAGCGCAGCACGACCGGGCGGGCCGCGGCCCGGTCCATCGCGCCGAAGAAGAGCTGGTTGAGGGTGCCGGGCTGGGTCATGCGACCTATTGGAAGCGGATGATGAACCGTTGTCCCGAGCCGGGCACCACCGCGCCGGTCGCGGTTGTCGCGGCGACAGTGACGATGGAGCTGTCCGGGGCGGTGTGACCGCTAACGCGGCTGACGACGACGGCCGTTGCGGGCGTGCCGTCCGCGCCGGTGGTCGCGGCGAGCGTCAGGACACCGCCGGTCAGCTCCACCGTGCGCTGGCTCGGGTCCGCGAACACTGGCGCGGTAATCGTGTAGGTGATCACCCGTCCGGTGAGCGGTTCGGCCGGATTGAGGCTCCGGAGGGATGCACGCAGCGGGCCGGACTCCGTCGCGCTGGAGGCTACCGTCAGGATAGAGTCTCCGGTGATCACCACGGTGTCGGGCCGCGGGTCCACCGTGAACGTGACGAAGTCGGAGACCAGAGTGTCGACCTGGGCCTGCACCCGGGCAGTCTGGCCACCGGTCCGTCCGGTGAGCCGGCCGTCCGGCGTGAGCGTGACGGTCGTATCGGGTGTCACCCAGATGACGGGAGCGGCGACGCTGTCGCCTTGGCCGTTGAGTGCGCGGGCATGGAGGACGATGGTCTGGCCTACCTCCACCACCGGCGGCCGTGGGATCCGGATCTCGAGTCCGACGGCCCCTCCTTCGCCAGTCAAGTTGCTGCAGCCCGCTGCGATTGTGAGTGTCCCCGCCGCCAGCCCAGGGGCCGCGACGAGCCACCATCTCACAAAGTCTCCGGCGTCGGTGAGCGGTCAATCTCGCGGAGCTTGGTTTCCGCATGCCGCACCCATTGGTCCGCGTCAGGGCCCTTGGGCGGCCGGGCGAGAAACGCCCGCAGGTGGTCTGCCGCCTGCTCGGTGTCCCCCCGCTTGAGCAGCAGGAAGGCGACCCCGTAGTGGGCCCCGCCGAGCGTGGGATCGAGGTCCAGAGCGCGGCGGTAGTAGCGGATCGCCTCGTCCGGCTGACCGGTCTTGGTGAGCGCGATCGCCATGTTGAGCAGGATCCGGCTGTCGTTGGGGTGATCGCGATACGCCAGCCGGTACGACGTGAGGGCGGCTTCGAAGTCGCCCTGTCGCTCCAACGCGAGACCCTCGTTCAAGTAATCCAGCCGCTGCGGCTTGACCTGCTCCTTGGTCTCCTGGCCAAACAATCGTCGCCAAATACTCATCGAACCGCCGGCGCTCGCGGATGGAAGTCATTTGCGCGTTGGGAATTACGCGGATCGGCCAATAATAGTCCCAGGTCGGAAGGGCCGCAACGAGAGTTGCTGCGGTCTGTCACCGCGCGTAGGTTCCTCGGTCGCTCCAGTGCAGCACGCGGGTAGGTCGTTGCAGATAGCGGACAGCGGAGGGTTGCATGCGTCGGACCACAACCCCCTCGCCTCGCGGTGTATTCGAGGTCGATTGGGCGCTTTTCGGGGAACTGTGCCGCGCGCTGGCCCTGCGGGTCGCGCGCGACTATCAGCCTGAAGTCGTGCTGGGGGTCGCCAAGGCCGGAGTGATCCCCGGTGTCGTGGTCGCGTCCATTCTCCAGTGTGATTTCGCCTCGATGGTGGTCACCCGCAAGGAGAGCGATGCCGATCCCATCCTGGTTTCCGGGCCGCCCGCCAGCATTCACGGCCGCCGCATCCTGGTGGTGGACGAGACCTGCGATACCGGGAGCACCTTCAAGCTCGCGCTGAGCGAAGTGCGGGCGCTCCGCCCCCGCGAGGTGCGCACGGCGGTCTCGTTCAAGACCGGTGAGTACGCGCCCGATTTCTTCGCCTTCGCCACCGAGAAGCAGATCATCCTGCCGTGGGACCGCGAGATCATCCAGGGCGGCGAGCTGGTGATGCGGCCCGACTACGCCGCGTGGCTGGGTAGCTAACCCAGCGCCGCGGCCATCAGCGCCGCCGACGCCCACCGCTCCACTCGATCCTTCTTGAGCGCCTTGGCCACCACGTCGGCAAGCGCCGGGGGTGTGTCCGCCCGAAACTCCCGCACGTCCGGGGGCGGGTCGTTGAGGTGCATCTGCAGCACCACGACCTCGTTGGGGTGCTGGAACGGGGGCCGCCCGGCCAGACTCTCGAACAGGACACACCCGACCGAGTACAGATCGCTCCGGTGATCGATGTCGGTGGCCGCCTGCACCTGCTCCGGGCTCATGTAGCTCGAGGTGCCCACGGCGACCCCCGACCGGGTGAGCTGGGTGGTCCCGGCCGCTTCGATGGCCCGCGCGATTCCGAAGTCGAGCAGCACGGCGCCCGCGGCCGACAGCACGATGTTCTCCGGCTTCACGTCGCGGTGGATGATGCCGATGGCGTGCGCCGCGGCGAGCGCACCCAGCAGGTCCCGGCCCATCCGGACGACCTCCTCTGCCGGCAGGCGGTGGGCCCGCTCCAGCCGAACCCGAAGGGTCGGCCCTTCGATGAAGGGCATCACGTAGTACACCAGCCATTCCGCTTCCCCCGAATCCAGGACCCGTGCCACCAGCGGGTGGTCGATCCGCGAGGCCAGTCGGATCTCCCGGAGGAACCGGTCCGCGGTCACGCTGATCTGAAGCTCGGGATGGAGCACCTTGAGCGCGACTGCGCGGCCGGCGCTGTCTTCGGCCAGAAACACGCGCGCCGCGCCGCCCCGGCCGATCTCCCGGTGCACGGTGTACCGATCCCGGAGCGCGTTCCGGATCAGCGGTAGCAGGTCGCGGCGGATGGTGGGGCCCCAGTGGGCGAAGTGACAAACCTATAGAGTCTCGGCCCGCTCGCTGCAACCATCGGTTGGGCGGCCCCGTCTAAGGAGGCGCTGCCGGGCCGGTGAAGCCCGGTTCCCCTCAGACCCGACAGAACTGCCATGGTCGCCTTTCGACTGCTCCCGCTCGCGGTGCTGGGCGTCGCCCCCCTCGCCGCCCAGAACGTCTCCCGGCACGCGCTCAAGGGGCCCGACGTGGCGATTTACGATCTTGCCGGCACGATTCAGATCGAGGCCGGCAAGGCGGACGCGGTGGCTGTCGAGGTGACTCGCGGCGGCGCTGACCTGGGCCGGCTCCGGATCGGGGAGGGCGATCTCGACGGTCGGGCCACGTTGCGCGTGATCTATCCGGGAGACGAAGTGCGCTATCCCCGGATGGGCAACGGATCCACCGACCTCCGGGTTCGGGAGGACGGCACTTTCGACGACAGCGACGACCACGATCGGGGCCGTCGGGTGCGCATCTCCAATGACGGGGGCGGCATCGAGGCCTGGGCCGACCTCCGCATCGAGGTCCCGGCGGGCCGGAGCGTTGCCGTGCACCTCGCGGTCGGCAAGCTCACAGCGACCAACATCGACGGCCGGCTCCGGCTGCACACGGCGAACGCCCCGGTGACCGTCAACGGCGCCCGGGGCTCGCTCGACGTCAACGTGGGCGCAGGCGACGTGCAGCTGACCGGCACCGAGGGCGAGCTCCGTGTGTCCACCGGCTCGGGCGAGGTCCAGGTCACTCGGGCGAAAGGGCGAGGGTTGTCGATCGAAACCGGCTCCGGCGACGTCGCTGCCTCGGCCCTCGAGGCGGAGCACCTCGCGGTCCGGACCGGCTCCGGCGATGTGCGGGTGACCGACGTGAAGGCTCCCCAGGTCGGGCTCGAGACCGGGAGTGGGGCCGTGACGGCCGAGCTGCACGGCGACGTGGACCGGCTCGACGTCAATACCGGCTCGGGCGACATCGCGATCACGGCGCCGGCGAGCCTGAGCGCCCGGCTCGAGATTCAAACCGCCAGTGGCGAGATCGACTCCGATTTTCCCCTTGCCGTCACCCGGGGCGGGCGCGACCACCTCCGCGGCACCGTGGGCGACGGAAAGGGAATGATCTCGGTGGAGACCGGGTCGGGCACCGTGCGCCTGCTGCGGGCCCGCTCCTGACCTGAGCGCCTCTACTTCCCCGGACTGGGCGTGACCGGCCTGCGTCCCGGGGGAAACGGCGCCTTGAGCGTCGCGCGGCTGGCGTTCTCCTTCACCTTGTACTCGTGCTTCTCGTGGATCGCCCCGAAGATCTCCAGCATGATCCGGTGGGCGATGTGCTTGCGCTGCTCCCAGGTGAGGTTGCGATCACAGAGCTCCTGGTCGTCCTTGCGAAGCTGCTGTGCCAGCTCGGGATCGCCGTACTCGGCAAAGGCCTCCAGCGCATGGCAGGCGTATTCCAGCTTGCGCTGGAGGTCGAAGCAATACGCGATGGCGAGGGCCAGCTGTTCCTCCGGCGTATCGGCCGGCTGGAGCTTGGGCGAGAGATGCGTGAGCGGCCGGTTCATCGCCATATACAGATTGCCGAGCGCCTGCTCGACTGGGGTGCCCTTGGGCATGTTCGGCTCCTGGCGTGGGTCTGAGGCGTTTGCTGCGTGCTCTAGCGATGTAGCTGCGCCCCCAGCTTGCGGGCGGCGGGACCATACACGACGTCGGACACGGCCCAGCTATCGGTCAACGAGGATAGCCAGCGCTTGGCCTCGGTGCCATCCCGGCGGCGAAACGCCAGGTCGGCGAGCAGGAACCGCTGCGGCGCCATGCCGGCGAGCGGCAGGAAGGTGACGTACCATTCGGGCATCCGCACCAGTGAACGTTGGAGCAACGCGCTCGCCTGCGCGGTATCCGCGGCCAGCAACGCGAGGCGCGCGCGGAGCGAGGCGTCCAGGGTCTCGCGCAGCCCGTCGGAAGGATTGGACGATGTTGGCGCCGCCTTGAGACGCTTCAGCAGCCAGTTGACCTCACTCGAGTCCCCCCGCACGGTCGCGCCGTACACCAGGGCCTGAAACGCCTGTTGGTACTCGTGCGTCGCCGGGAGGGAGAAGTCGGGCGCCCGGCCGCGCACCGTGGCCGCCCGGGCCCAGGCGAACATCGGCGCCGCGATGCTGTCGGCCCGAAACCCCGCCAGCGCCGTCAGGACCACCCAGCTGTCGAAGGCCCGGTCGGCGGGTTCGGCCTGCCAGGCGGCCACCGCCTCGGGCCAGCGGCCGAGGCCGGCCAGGATCGCCAGCCGATAATCGGCGGCGCGGCGCCGATCGTCCGGCGTTCGGTTGGGTCCCCCGAGAATCCGCGCGACCGTGTCCGCGAGGCCCAGCTGATCGGGATCGTGAACCAGCAGGGCGATGAGGTCGGACAGAGTGTAGCGGTCGGCCAGCGCGAGGCTGTCGAGCGCTCGGGTCCGCTCTATCCCGCGGGTCCGCTTGAGGGTGATGGCGGCGACGCGCGCCGGCCGCCTGGCGTCGTCGGCCGGGATCATGCGGAGAAATCGGGCGGCCTGGTCCAGCTCGCCTCGGCGCAGCGCGAGGTCGGTCAGGTGGTCGTAGATCGGTGCGAAGGCGCTGTCCAGTGTGATCAGCCGCTCGAACGCGGGCCGGGCCTCGGTCGGCGGGTGCCCCGTGGCGGTCGCAAAATGGAAGAGCGACTCGGCCAGCCCCAGCCACGCGTCCGCATTGTTGGGATCGTCCGCTACGATGGTCTGGAACGCCGCAACTGCACTGTCGCCCTCCGAGAGCACGTACAAGCGTTGTGCATCGAGCAGGGCCCGCCACCGCGATGCAGCTTTGGGTGTGGTTGCGAGCCCCGAGCGCTCGAGCGCCGCCAGGGCCGCGGCATAGTCATGGCGCCAGACGTGCGCGACGCTGAGCCGGTAATAGGCGAGAGCGCAGGCGGAGTCGGCATCGATGGCGGCCCGGAACGCATCGGCCGCCGCGTCGAACTGCTCCCGCCAGAACCGGTTCTGGCCCTCCAGCAGGTATCCCACCGCGATCGCGGATCCGGTGGCGTCGAACAGCATGGCGCGGGAGCCCAGCGGCATCCGCTCTTGTTCCGCGAGCCCCCGGGACGCGGCCATGGCGGCCCGCCCGAGCGCGGCCGCGGTTCCGGTGCCGGCAACCGGCGCCTGACCGCGCACGATCCGCTCGCCGGATCCGGTCGCGTACAGGTCCACCCGGGCCACCCGGCCGCCGCCATCCGCGGTGACCGTGCCCGTGAGCAGGTAACGCGCGCCGCGTTGCCGAGCCCCGGCGAGCTGCTGTGGCGTCGGTGCTCCGCCGGCCGAATCCGCCAGGGCGAGTCCGTCGATGATATGGACCCCCGGCAGCCAGTCGATCGCGCCCGCGAGAAGGCCGAGGGCCGACCGGCTCGGCAGTCGCGGGTCGGCGGAGCCGTCTTGCGGGGCAGTGGGGATCACGAGCACGCCGATGGACGTCGTGTCGGCGTCGCGCGGGCGGCGAACCACCACGGCAGCGATCACGAGCGCCACCAGGCCCGCGGCCGCGACGAGCGGTCGGGTAATGCTCCGGCGGCGCGGCGGCCGGCCGTCCTGCTCGGCCGAGACCAGCGCCTCGGCGAAGTGGTGCGCCGTGGGGAAGCGGTCCGCCGGCAGCTTCGCCAGCGCCCGCTGCACCGCCGCATCCACGGCCAGCGGCACCGACGGCCGCGTCGCACGGACCGCCGGCGCCGGCTCCGAGGCGTGGCGCGCCATCACGGCGTGGGGCGATCCTCCGATGAACGGGGGCTCGCCGGCCAGCATCTCGTACAGCACGCACCCCAGGCTGTAGAGATCGGTCCGGCCGTCGAGTGGACCGCCTGCTCCCCCCTGCTCGGGGCTCATGTACGCGGGCGTGCCGATCGCGAGCCCGCGCTCGGTGAAGGTATCGGCCTCGCCGCCAGCCGCCACCGCGATTCCGAAATCCGCCACCACCGCGTGACCGCCCACCAGCAGGATGTTGCCCGGCTTGATGTCGCGGTGTACCACGCCCTGGGAATGGGCGTAGGTCAGCGCGTCGGCGACCTCGCGCGCGACCCGAAGCGCGTCGTCCAGCGGCAGCGGACCCTCGCGCTTGAGCCGATCGCGCAGCGACTCGCCTTCGACGAACGGCATCACGTAGTACAGCAGCCCGTCGGCGTTGCCCGAATCGTGAACCGCGAGGATATGCGGGTGGGTGAGACCGGCGGCAATGCGGATCTCCCGCAGGAACCGCTCGGCCCCGAGCGAGGCCGCCAGGTCGGGACGAAGCACCTTGATTGCGACCTGACGGTCGTGCTTCAGGTCGCGGGCGAGGTAGACCAGCGCCGTGCCGCCCCGCCCGATCTCGCGCTCGATGACATACCGGGCCGCGAGCGCCGCGGCGAGTCGGGAGCGCAGAGCTGACACGCAATAGTCCTGGAGAGATTCTGCCTACGTCGTCGAGTGCTCCCCGGTCAGTGCCTTCAGCCGGCTTTTCGCGTCGAGCACCTTGGGCCGGAGCTCGGGATCGGCGTCCTTCCACAGCCGCACGAACTTGGCGTAGTTCTCGGCGGCCTTGCCCGGCTCGCCGCGCGCCTCGTAGAGCTCGCCCAGCCGGTAGTAGGTCCGGGCGAGCCAGATGGCGTCGGAGAACATCCGGAACACGTACGGCGTGCCGATGTAGCGCTCGTAGGCCGCCACCGCCGAATCGGCTTGTCCGGCATCGTCGTAGGCCCGCCCCAGGCTTGCCAGCGCGCAGATGGTGCAGTCGCCCTGATCCTGCTGCCGGAACTCCGTGATGGCATCCCGCGGCCGTCGCTCGGCAAGGGCAATGGAACCCAGCACCCCATGTCGCTGGGGCGCGCCGAGTCGGCGGAGCCCTTCCGGCACGACCCGGTCGTATTCCGACAGCAGGGCGCGGGCCCGCTCGGGCCGGCCCGCCTCCGCATACACCAGGGCCACCTCCAGGTAAGGGCGGTCGGCCGGGTCGAACCGGGAAAGCGGCCTGCTTTGGAGCGCTGCGTCGAGCTTCTGTCGAGCTCGGTCCGGCTGTCCGCGATACCAGAAGTCGACACCCGCCTGCGCCAGCTCGAAGGTCAACGCTCGCTCAGGCAGCCCCTCTGCCTCGCTGCTTAGGGTCGCGGCCTGCAGATGAGCGTCGGCCCGGGCGAGATGGCCCTGCGTCAGGGCGAGAACCGCGAGCTCGCCGTTGGTCAGCGTCTGCCAATTCGCGCTTTCCCGCCTCGCATCTTGCATCCGCTGGATCACCCCACTGGCGCTGTCGTACGCGCCGCGGGCGGCCAGAAAGCTGGCCTCGACCATTCCGCCGTAGGGATCGGCGGGGGTCTGCTTCCGCATCGACCGGAGGGTCGTCTCCGCGCTGTCGAGGTGGCCCTGGGCCACCTGGGCCATTATGAGGCCCAGGTACGACGTCTCGTCCTTGGGCGCCGCTCGAATCGCGCGCCGCGATAGTTGGGCGGCCTCTGGGTAGTTCCGCAGTTCGGCGACCGCGAGGCCCAGGTTGGTCAGCGCGTACTGATCGTTGGGGTAGACATCGAGTAGCGAACGGTAGGCGGTGATCGCGCGGTCCCGGTCGCCATTCACATAGTTCTCGTAGGCCGCCTGGGTCAGGTAGCGCTCGCGATCGGTGAGCCGATCCCGGTGATTGTAGGCCCGGGTGAAGGCGTCGATCTGTTCGCGGCGGCGCCCGCCGGTATTGCTGAGGACCACGCCCAGCTTTCGGTAGGCCATCGCGAAGCCGGTGTCGAGCGCCACCGCTTCCTGCAGCAGGGCGATCGCGCGCTCGACGTCACCCTTGCCGTTGGCTCCGAGGGCGAGCGAATACTTGCGGAGCGCTTCGAGTGAGGGTGTGGTGACATCCTCCAACCGCTCGCCGGCCCGCACACTGCCCAACGAGCCGCCGATGCGCTGCCGCATGGCGCGGCTCAAGCGATCGATCGCGTTCAGAATCCGGGTGGAGTCGTCGGCCGTCTCGCGCAGCGCGACCAGCGCATCGCCGGACGTGGCCGCCAGCAATCGGGCCGAGATGACGAAACCGGTCCCGGCGTGAGCGACGTCGCCCGTGACATAGGCCTTGATGCCGTCGCGGATTGCCACCTCGCGGGCGAGCGTCGGGTCGAGCGGGCCGCGGGGGTCCCGCTGCATGCGCTGGAGCACCTGCTGCACGTACTCCGGCTGCAGCACGGTCACCTTCGGCGACTGCGCCAGGTCGATGCGGAACGCCTCGGTAACGGCGCCGCCAAGTGCCGAGTCCGCCGCCGGACTCTGGAACTCGGAAACCAGGATCGGCTCACGATCCCGCAACACGCCGCGGGCGACCAGGGACCGACCGCTCAGCAGCCCGGTCGCCCAGAGCCCCAGAAGAGCGATCACAACCACGCCGACCGCGGCGCCGACGAGGCTGACCCGGCCGGGTCGGGTGGCCGGGGGCGTCGGCCGGACGACCACGGTCGGCGTGATCGCCGCGGTGGCCGACGTGCCCGTGCCCGGGGTCGAGACGGCTTCGAGGGCGCGCAGGAGCTCGTCGGCGCTCTGCCAGCGATCCGCGGGACGCTTCTCCAGGCAGCGCATCACGATCGCGGTCAGATCCGGCGGGACCGTCGTCCGAACCTCGCCGAGCGGCTCGGGCATCCGGCTCACGTGTGCGGCAAGCAGCTGCTGGGGTGTGCGGGCCGAGAAGGGCGGATGGCCGGCCAGCATCTCGTAGGCCATCGCGCCGAACGCGTAGATGTCCGCCCGGTGGTCGATGGTCGGATCGGCGGCCGCCTGCTCCGGCGCCATGTATGCCGGCGTTCCCATCGCTACCCCGGCCGACGTGAACCCGGTCGCCGCCGCTTGGCCGGCCGCCTCGCTCAGTGCCTTGGCGACGCCGAAATCGGTGACCATGGCGTGGTGGCGGCTGACCATCACGTTGTCGGGCTTGATGTCGCGGTGGAGCACGCCTTCGTCGTGCGCGTAGGCCAGCGCATCGGCTACGTCGCGGAGATAGCGGACGGCCTCGGGCACCGGCAGCTCGCCTTGGCGGGAGAGCTTTGCCCGGAGCGACTCGCCCTCGATGAAGGGCATGGTGTAGTAGAGCAGGTCGCCCGCGCGCCCGGCCGCGAGGAGCGGCACGACGTGGGGGTGCTGGAGCTTTGCGGCCAGATGGATCTCGCGCCGGAAGCGCTCGACGTTGATGGCTGCGGCGAGGTCGGGCGGCAGGACCTTGATCACTACCTGCCGGCCGAGTGCGACCTCTTCGGCGAGGTACACCCGGCTCATTCCACCACCGCCGAGCTCCCGCTCCAAGCGGTACGCGGTACCGAGCGCCTGCTCCAGTTGCCCGAGGAGTTCCGCCATCACCTGGCCCAAGGGGAATGCGGAAAGTATAGACGTCTCAATGAATTGGGGCTAGCGCGCCCACCCGAAAACCAAAGGGCCCGGGCGATGCCCGGGCCCTGGAAACAGTCGCGCGCGCGCTCAGGCCGGGTGCCCCGCCGCCGCGATGCCGAGCGCCTCGTCATAACTCGAACCCTGCGCCATCCGTTCGTAGAGCGTGCCGAGCGTTTCCGGCGATCCCGCCAGGAAGCGACAGCGCGCGTCACCCCGCGACCGGCATTCGACCTCCATTACGGCGACCGGTCCCTCGGAGATTCGCCCGAGGAAGTCGGCCAGGAGTCCGCAACTGAGATGGCAGGACGGATACTCGCCTTTGGCGTCGCCCACCGCCTCGGCCCAGTCGGGGGAGTCGATGGCGAGCGTCGAGTCCCCTAGTGGCGTGACCGACAGAGTGCCCCAGCCGAGCTCCGCAAAGAACCGCCACAGGGCCTCGCCCAGGTATTGGGCGTCCAGCTCGCCGGGGCGCTCGATGCCGTATGCATCGGCGAGCCAGGCGGCAAACGCGGTGTGCAGCGCCTCGCCCCCGGCAAAGCCGGCTTCCTGGAGGTAGGTGGCGGCCTGCAGCCCGGTGTCGCGCTCGAGCGACGCGCGCAGCTGCTGCAGGACTCGCGGAGCGAGGGTGACGCCGAAGCGGCCCGGTTTGAACTGAGTCATGAGTGTCGGGGCTGAGGTCACTTCAAGTTAAGGCCTACGCGCGAAAAGCAAACTGCGAACTGCGACTGCGCACCGCAGAGGCGCAGAGGGCGCAGAGTAGGATTGAAGTGGTTGAAGATTGGGATCCCAGCTCATAGACCCCCAAAAACGTTCTCTGTGCCCTCTGCGTCTCTGTGGTTCAAAATGAGCAGGGACCCGGAAGTCCCGCCGGTCATCGACCGACCCGCCGTAGCAGCTCTTCCTCGTCGATCACTTCCACCCCCAGCGTCTTCGCCTTCTCCAGCTTGCTCCCGGGCTCCTCGCCGGCGATCACGGCGTCGATCTTCTTGCTCACGGTGCCCACGACCCGGCCGCCCGCGCGCTCGATGAGCTCGGTTGCCTCGGTCCGCGACAGCGTGGGCAGCGTCCCGGTGAGGACGTAGCTCTTGCCTGCGAGCGGGCCGCCCTGCTCGACCGCGGTGGGCTCGCGAAATTGGACCCCGGCCTCGCGGAGCCGCTCGATCAGCGCCCGGTTCCGGTTTTCCCCGAAGAAATGGACCACGGCCTCGGCGATCGCGCTCCCGATGCCCGGCACGTCGTTGATCTCGGTTTCGCTCGCCGCCATGAGCGCGTCCATCGAGCCGAACCGCCTCGCCAGGAGCTGCGCGACGGTCTTCCCTACATGCCGGATACCTAGCCCGAACAGCAGGACCGACAGCGGGCGCTGCCTGGACGCGGCGATCGCGTCCACCAGCAGCGTGGCCGACTGCTCGGCGAACCGGTCGAGCTGGACCAGCCGCTCGACCTCGAGCCGGTAGAGGTCGGCGACGTCGTGGATCAGTCCCGCCGCGAGCAGCTGTCGCACCCGCTCGTACCCCAGGCCCCTGATGTCCATCGCCTCCCGGGAGGCGAAATGGACGATGCCTTCGAGCACCCGGCCGGGGCAGGACGCGTTGGGACAGTAGCGCATCGCCTCGTCGGTGGGCCGCTCGACCGGCGTGCCGCAGACCGGGCACGCGTCGGGCATCGCAAAGGGCTGCTCCGACCCGGTCCGGCGCTCGCGCAGCGGTCCCACCAGCTGGGGGATCACCTCACCCGCGCGGATCACCTCCACCCAGTCGCCGATCCGGATGTCCTTCTGGGCGATCAGGTCTTCGTTGTGCAGCGTGGCCGCCGACACGGTCACGCCGCTCACCTCGACCGGCTCGAGCTCGGCCCAGGGGTTGAGGGCGCCGGTGCGCCCGACATTGATCCGGATGGCCTTGAGCCGGGTGACCGCCACCTCCGGCGCGAACTTCCGCGCGATGGCCCACCGGGGCTCGCGATCACCCACCACGCCCAGCTCGGCGTGGAGCCCGAGCCGATCGACCTTCACCACCACCCCGTCAGCCTGGAAGGGCAGGGTGGGCAGCACGGCCTCCAGCTCGAGCACGCGTTGCTTGACCGCGGTGAGGTCGGCGTGGTACTCCCGGTGCGGCTCGACCTGGAAGCCCCAGCTCTCGAGCAGCCCCAGCCCCTGCCGGTGGGTTTTCACTTCCAGCTTGCCCTGAATGGTCTCGATCTGGAAGGCGAACATGCGGAGGCGCCGCTGCCGGGTGATGTTGGGATCGAGCTGGCGGAGGCCGCCGGCCGCCGCGTTCCGCGGGTTGGCGAACAGCGGCTCGCCTTCCTTTTCGCGCTGCCGGTTCACCCGGGCGAACGCGTCGTACGACATGTAGACCTCACCCCGGATCTCCATCAGGGGAGGATGGCCGGTGCCCTTGAGCACCAGGGGGACGTCGGGAATCGTCTTCAGGTTGGCGGTGATGTCTTCGCCGATGATGCCGTTGCCGCGAGTGGCGCCCACGGTGAGACGGCCCCGCTCATACGTGAGGCTCACCGCGGCCCCGTCGATCTTGACCTCGGTGGTGTAGCCCGCCGTCAGGGTCTCCGACACCAGCCGTGCGTTCCGCTGCTCCCAGGCCTCCAGCTCCGCGTCCGAAAATGCGTTTGCCAGCGACAACATGGGGCGACGGTGCCGGTACTTGGTGAGCGCGCTCGCGGGCGGGGCGCCGACCCGCTGGGTGGGGCTGTCCGGGGTGAGGAGCTCCGGGTGGGCGGCCTCCAGCGCCTGGAGCTCGCGGAAGACACGATCGTACTCCGCGTCGGAGATCTCCGGCGCGTCGAGCACGTAGTAGGCGTGATTGGCGCGTTCGATCTGGCTGCGCAGCTCGTCCGCCCGGGCGGCGAGCTCGGCCGCCGCGCCGACGGTCACCGGGCCGCGGCCTCCTGGGAGAGCACGGTCATGGCCACGCCCACCAGGCGATCGACTTCGGCGGTGCTGGCTCGCGCGAGGGCGCCCTCACCCCAGGGTTCCTCCTTGGCGGCGAACCCTTCCAGCAGGCGACGGAGAAACCCGATCAGCGCGGCGCGCTCGCGGTCGGCGGCGCGGCCCACCGGGTCCTCGCCTCGCCGCAGCTGCAGCCGCTCGAAGCGGTGCGCGTTGCGGAGCGCCTTTGCCGTGAGGCTGGCGACCACCTGGCAGAAGTGCACGTCCGCTTCGGTGAAGGCCGGACCATCCCGAAACGTGCGGAGGAAGATCGCGCCGATGGGAGCCCCTCGCCACGTGATCGGGATGACGGTGATGTTCTTGACCCGGCGCGAGGCCAGCGAATCGTGCGCGTGGCGCAGGGCCGGGTCGCTGGCCACGTCGGGAATGAAGACCGTCTGTCCGGTCTCGAGGGCGCGCCTCAGCTCCGGGTAGCGGGCCAGGTCCACCACGTAGTTCCGGATGCTGGGGTCCTCGTAGCTCGCCACCAGGCGCACGGTCTCGCCACCCCGCTCGGCCAGGAAGATCGAGCAGCGGTCCAGGCCGAACGCCTCACCCAAGCGGCGAGTGACCGCCTGGACCACGTCCACGAAATGCAGCGAGCCGGCGATCTCCTGGAGTATCTCCACCACCGCCAGGAGGTGCCGCTTCTCCTGCTCCAGCGTCTCGACTCGTGCCTGCAGGCGTTCGACCTCGTCGGTTACCGGTGCTGACGCCATGACCACATCCCGGAAGGGGTGAAGGTACCGTACGATTATAAGGGACCACCCATCGCGCTGGGAGCCGTGTTCGATTCTTGCCGTCCCCTCTCAACTTCGCGACATGTCGCGAAGGTTGACGGGGCTCTCCGCCGCGGAGTAACGTAGGGCGTGAGGAGGTGGGCCATGGCGGACGCCGAGGGACCAGACGAGACGCCGGACCGGGAACCGGCCGACTCCAGCTGGGGCGGGACGACATTCGTAGCGGGGGTGGTGCTCGGGGCACTCATCGGGGCCGGCATCGCGTTGCTGGTCGCGCCGGTCAGCGGAGCGGTCACCCGCCGACGGCTGGGGGTGCGCGCCCGCGAATTGGGCGATCGGGCCCGCGAAGGCCTCGAAGAAGCCACCCACCGCGCGCGCCGCGATCTGTTGCGCCGGCGGAAGCGATTGCAGTCCAAGCTGGACCGGCTGACCGAGGACCCGCTTTAACCGTTCGGGGCGCGATCCTTCTTGCTGGCGATTTTCTGGAGCAGCGCCGCGGCCTCCTGCTTGAACCGCGGGTCTTCGAAGTCGCGGATCGGCAGGGTGTCGATGGTTTCGAGCTGGGTCCGGGCGTCTGCATAGCGCTTGCGGTCTACATAGACCCGTGCCAGGTCCAGCCGGTGGGTGATTCGGGTCGAGTCCAGTTGCACAGCCCGCTCGAGGTTGGTGATCGCGGCGTCCCATGACGCCTGGCCGAAGATCTCCCCGCCCAGAAACGAGCGCGCGAAGAAGCGGCTGAAGCCCGACAGGCGCATGACCTCCGCGTTCCAGCGGCCGAGCAGGTGGTAGGCCCCGTCGTGACGGGGGTCGAGCTCAATGGCGCGGAGCGCCTCCTTCCGGACCTCGCCGGCAAGCCGGATGCGTTCTTTCTTGCCCTTGGTCAGCGCGGTCTGGCCGATGGCGCGCGCGAGCAGGAAGTGCCCGTCGGCGCCGAGACTGTCGGTCGCCACCGCGCGCCGGGCGTCCTGCTCGGCCCGGGCAAAGAGTGAGTCGCGCTCGGGGCTTTTCACCGAGTCCGGCGTCTCCACTCCCAGCGTGATGAGCGCGAGCGCGGCGCGCCAGTTCGCCTCGTAGCTGGTCGAGTCCACCGCCAGCGCATTCTCGAAGTGGCGGAGCGCCAGGTCGGGTTGGCGCGCCGAGAAGGCGGCAACGCCCTGGGCGATTTCGGACGCCGGATCGGGGGGCACCGCGGCGAGCTGGACCGAGCCGGTCTGCGACTGGAGAGCCAGCGTGCTCGCGAGCAACAGGGACAGCGGTCCACTCGTAACATGAGGTAGCAGCATTGACTTCAACTCCTCCAACCAACGGCTCAGATGAGCCGGGTCCAATCGTGGTTCCCTCTCTGATCCAGCGCAAGCGCGACAGCGGATCGTTCGAGGCCCCCGAGTGGCGGGCCATCATCGACGGGTACGTCGCTGGCCGGATCCCGGACTACCAGCTCTCCGCCCTGCTGATGGCGGTCGTTTGGCGCGGACTCTCGACCGACGAGCTCGCTGCGCTCACCGACGCGATGATCGCGTCGGGTGACCGGCTGCGCTTCGAGGGCATCGGCCGCCCGGTGCTCGACAAGCACTCGACCGGCGGCGTGGGTGACAAGGTCTCGCTGCTCGTTGCACCCATGGTCGCGAGCTGCGGTGTCGCCGTGCCGATGATGTCCGGCCGCGGCCTCGGCCACACCGGCGGCACCCTCGACAAGCTCGAGTCCATCCCCGGGTTCCGCACCGGCCTGTCACTCCGCGAGGTCGAAGCCCAGGTAGGCCGGCTCGGCTGTGCCATGATCGGCCAGACCCCCGAGATAGCGCCGGCCGATCGCAAGTTATACGCGTTGCGCGACGTCACCGGCACGGTCGAGTCCATTCCGCTCATCGCGGCCAGCATCATGTCCAAGAAGCTGGCCGAAGGCCTCGACGGCCTGGTGCTGGACGTGAAGACCGGTTCGGGGGCCTTCCTGCCCGACCTCGAGCGGGCCCTGGAGCTGGCCCGCACCATGATTGCTCTCGGGGAGACGCGGGGTTGTCGGACGGTCGCACTGCTCACCGCGATGGATCGGCCGCTCGGGAGGGCGTGCGGGAACGTGCTCGAGGTGGAAGAGGCGCTGCAGGGACTGGCCGGCGAAGGGCCCGAAGATCTGATGGAGGTGACCTACGCCCTCGGAGTCGAGATGCTGCTTCTCGCCGGCGTCGAGCGCGACGCCGCGGCTGCCCGCCGGTGCCTCGAGGAGACGGTCCGGTCCGGCCGGGCTCTCGAGACTTTTGGCAAGGTCATCGAGGCTCAGGGTGGCGATCCGGCGGTGATCGAGGATCCGGGCATCCTGCCGCAGGCAGACGCGGTCGAGGTGTTCCGGGCCCCCCTGGGCGGCACCGTCGGCGCAGTCGACCCGCGGATCATCGGACGCGCCATCATCGAGTTGGGGGGCGGGCGCCAGACAATGGCCGATCCGGTCGACCCCACGGTCGGATTCGTGATCACTGTGAAGCCCGGCGACCGGGTCAAGGCGGGCCAACCGCTCGCGTCGGTATTTGCCCGCGACGACGGCGGCATCGCCGCCGGGCTCGACGCCTTGCGCCGGGCCATCGTGATCGGCGAAGCCGCGCACCCCCTGCCGCTGGTGTCTCATCGAGTCACGGCGACCGGCGTCGAGGCGTTCTGAGCCATGATCTCCCTCGTCTCGACGCCGCTCGGGAGTCTCGCGATCGCCGCGCTCGCGGTGGCGGGGTTGGTAGCGTGGCTGGTCCGGGACCGGCGCCATCCGGGCCCGCGACTGGTAGGAAGGGAGCCAACGATCGACCGGGCGGCGCTGGATGCGGCGGAACGGGAGGTTCGGAGGACCGGACCGGCTATGACTCGAGGCGAAGCAGCTCGGGTCGAAGATCCCCGAGGCAGGCGCAACCGGACAGACCCACCGTAAGATCGAAATCGGCCAGGAAGTTGAGCAGCACTTCGCGCACCCCGGCCTCTCCTCCCACCGCGAGGCCCCACGCGAAGAGCCGGCCCAGCAGCACGGCGCTCGCGCCCAGCGCGAGCGCCTTGAGCGCGTCAGCCCCGCGCCGGATCCCGCCGTCGACCAGCACCGGAACCCGTCCCTCCACTCGATCCACTATCCGCGGCAGCGCGTCGAGGCTCGCGACCGCACCGTCCACCTGGCGACCTCCGTGGTTGGACACCACGATGCCATCCATTCCGATCTCGACCGCGCGCGCCGCGTCGTCCGGGCTCAGGATCCCCTTCACCACGAGGGGCAGCCGGGTGCGCCGTCGCAGGGCCGCGAGGTCGGTCCAGGTCAGGGCCGCGTTGCCGAAGACTTCCACGAATCGCCGGATGGCCGCCGCGGGGTCGTCTGCCGGGCTGCAGGGCAGCTTGGCGCAGAACGCCGGGTCTGCGACGTAATTGGCGATCCCGTGCCCGTGGAGAAAGGGTGTGTAGGCGTTCGCGAGGTCACGCTCCCGCCAGGCCAGAATCGGGCAGTCCACCGTCACCACGATCGCGCCGTAGCCGGCCTGTTCCGCCCGAGCGACGAAGCTCGTGGCGACATCGGGATCGGCGCTCCAGTAGAGCTGAAACCAGCGGGGGGCGTCTCCCATCGCGGCCGCGACCTGCTCCAGAGTGACGGAGGACGCGCTGCTCAGGATCACGGGGATGCCCAGCGCGGCGGCGGCACGGGCGGAGGCGAGCTCACCATCGGGGTGGAGAATGCCCTGCACGCCGAGCGGCGCGAGCAGGACAGGGGCGGGAAGATTGGTCCCGAGGAGGGTGCTGCGCCACTCGCGGCTGGCGAGATTGCAGAGGACCCGCGGCTCGATTCGCCAGCGACGGAACGCGGCCAGATTGGCGCGCATGGTGTCCTCGGCGCCGGCCCCGCCTGCGAGGTACCCGAACGCCTCCGGACTCAGCAGCTCCCGGGCGCGCTGCTCCAACGCCTCCGGGGCCACCGGCACCTGCGACCCCCGCTGATAAATCTCGATCTGGCGCGCGACGCCGAACGAACCGGAGCCGGGGTGGGACATGAGCCTAAGCTACCAGGCGATCTCCCAGCCCAGCCGCCGGCACTCAGTCACGGGACCGCCGGCGTCCGGAGCGTGCGCGGCGTCGGGCGGCCGCGGCCTTGAGCTGCCGAGCCTGGCTCGGCTTCACGTAATAGCGCTTGCGGCGGAGGTCCTGCAGCAGGCCCGACTTCTGCACCTTGCGCTTGAAGGTCTTGAGCGCCCAGTCGAGGCGGTCGTCTTCATTCAGCTTGACTTCGATCATAATCCCCACCGTTACAGTCTCTCAGGGGAGAGAAAACGGCCGGGTCGACCCGAGTCGACCGGCCGTGGGGTACCAGCTGTACTGCACCGGCGTGGGGGGTTCCCCCAACGATGCCGGGAATAAACCTATATCGGCCGGGCTGCCTCGGCCAGATCGACGCTCCAAGGCGGGCCCGCGCCTACTCCAGCGCCAGGTTCCGCCCGAACTGCTCGAGCAGCTCGTCGTCGTAGCGGTCGGCCAGGCCGGCAACCTGGGCGATGAGCTCGCGCAGCTCGTGCTCATCGAGATCGGCCGCGAACCGGCCGGCGCCCAGCCAGACCTTGCCGTGGCTGTCGAGCGAGAACGACGCGAACGAGCCGAGCTCGTGGTTGACCTCGAGCAGGCGGCGAAACAGCGGCTCAGCGCCCTGGGCGGGCACCCGCAGAATGGGGAAGGTGACGTGGACGATGCCGTCGGGTTCGCTTTCGCCGTCGGGCACGATCAGCGCCACATAGCCCAGCACGGTCCCGCGAAAGATGGCCCAGGCGTCCGGTCCGAGGACGGACACCCTGGAGTCGCCGCCCAGTGCGTCGATGGCGGCGGGAATCGCGGTGCGGAGCCGTGCGGCGTCCATTGGGATCAGACGTCCAGGTTGTTCACGTATTTCGCATTGCGCTCGATGAACAGGCGCCGCGGCTCCACTTCGTCTCCCATGAGCTCGTCGAACAGCTTCGAGGCCTCGACGGCGTCTTCCATGGTGACCCGCAGGATGGTTCGGGTGGCCGGATCCATCGTCGTCTTCCAGAGCTGGTCCGGGTTCATCTCGCCCAGGCCCTTGTAGCGCTGGATGTTCACGCCCTTGCCGTCGCCGTTGAGCCGCTTGGCGTACTCGTCCCGCTCGCCCTCGGTGTAGGCGTAGAACTCCTCCTTGCCCTTGGCCACCCGGTATAGCGGCGGCTGGGCGATGTAGACGAACCCTGCGTCGATCAGCTCCTGCATCTGCCGGAAGAAGAAGGTGAGCAGGAGCGTGCGGATGTGGGCGCCGTCGACGTCCGCGTCGGTCATCAGGATGATCTTGTGATAGCGCGCGTCGTCCAGCTTGAAGTCCTCCCGGACGCCGGTGCCGATCGCCGTGATCATCGCGCGGATCTCTTCGTTGCCCAGGATCCGGTCGATCCGGGCCTTCTCGACGTTGAGGATCTTGCCCCGCAGCGGCAGGATCGCCTGATACTGGCGGTCGCGGCCCTGCTTCGCGCTCCCGCCGGCCGAGTCGCCCTCGACCAGGTAGAGCTCGGTGTGGGCCGGATCGTCGATCGAGCAGTCCGCCAGCTTGCCGGGCAGCACCGCGTTCTCGAGGCCCGACTTCTTGCGCACCAGGTCGCGCGCTTTGCGGGCTGCCTCACGGGCCCGGGCCGCGCTCACCGCCTTCTCGATGATGGCCCGGGCAACCGGAGGATGCTCCTCCAGCCAGTTACCGAGATGCTCGTTCACCACCTGCTTGACGATGCCCTCGACCTCGGAGTTGCCCAGCTTGGTCTTGGTCTGCCCCTCGAACTGCGGCTCCTTGACCTTCACGTGGAGCACGCAGGTGAGGCCTTCGCGGATGTCTTCGCCCGAGAGGGTGAAGCCTTCCTTCTTCAGGAAGTCGCGCTTCCGGGCGATTTCGTTGATCGTCCGGGTCAGCGCCGACTTGAAGCCGGTGAGATGGGTCCCGCCTTCGTGGGTATTGATGTTGTTCACGAAGGTGAAGGTGTTCTCGTTGTAGCCGTCTTCGTACTGCAGGGCCACGTCGATGTCGACGTCGTCCTTGACCGCGTTGAAGGCAACCGGCTTGGGGTGGATCGGCTTCTTGTTGCGGTTCAGCCATTCCACGAACTGCACCAGTCCGCCCTTGGCGAAGAACGTCTCGCTCTTGGCCTCGGCCTCACGCTCGTCCTTGAGCGTGATGGTGACACCCTTGTTGAGGAACGCGAGCTGACGGAGGCGGTCGGCCAGAGTGGTGTAGTGGAACTCGAGGACCTCGAAGATCTCGGGGTCGGGCTTGAACCGGACGATCGTGCCGGTGCCCCGGGCCTTGCCGAGGACGTTGAGCTTCTTGACCGTCTTGCCCCGCACGAACGCCATGTGATAGCGGTTGCCGTCCCGGTCCACCAGCACCTCGAGCCGCTCGGACAGTGCGTTCACCACCGAGACGCCCACGCCGTGCAACCCGCCCGAGACCTTGTAGCTGCTCTTATCGAACTTGCCGCCGGCGTGCAGCAGGGTGAGCGCCACCTCGACCGCGGGCATCTTTTCGCCCGGATGCATGTCGACCGGGATCCCGCGGCCGTTGTCGGCCACGGTGATCGAGTTGTCGGGGTGGATGGTGACACCGATTGTGTCGCAGAAACCGGCCAGCGCCTCGTCGATCGAGTTGTCCACCACCTCATAGACCAGGTGATGCAGGCCGGTCTCGCCCGTCGATCCGATATACATGCCCGGCCGGCGCCGGACCGCTTCAAGGCCCTTGAGGACCGTGATTGACTGGGCGTCGTACTGCGCGCCGTCGCCGCCGGTCGTCTCTCGCTTTGCCATGTCCCTCGCTCGTCAGGGCTGAGGCCGGTCGAGCGGACCGGGCACCCAGCGGATTTCCTTTACTCGACCCGAGCGGCCCTGGTTGAGCCGCGCCAGAATCCGGGGCGACATCAGCCCCAGCTCGGTTGCCCAGGGGGCGGTGGCCACGTGCACCCGCATGACCCCGTCGGGCGTGATGGATTGCGGCATGGTCACTGCCGCGATCTGCGGCCCGACCAGCGCCGCCCACTCTTCCAGAATCGCAGCCTGCTGGACTCGCTTCTTGAGGCCGGCGCCCGCCAGGTAGCGGTCGAGAGCTTCGGCCAGCGGCGTGGGCTTGTCCATCAGGCAACGCTCCCGTCTTCCACCCGCCACCGCTCCAGCTCCAACCCCGCCGGCAGCTCGTCCGCCCGTGGCGCCGTGATGAACACCTGCGGCACCGGTGTCCGGCCGAGGCGCCGGGCGAATCGTCCTTGCCGCTCGACGTCGAGCTCAGCGAACACATCGTCCAGCAACAGCGCCGGCTCGGTCCCGCGTGCCTCGGCCAGGGTGTCGAGCTCCAGGAGCTTGAGCGCTACCGCCGCGGTGCGCTGCTGCCCGGTGGATCCGACGCTGCGAAGCGACCGGCCTCCCAGCTCGAGCACCAGATCGTCGCGATGAGGCCCCACCGTGGACGCCCGCCTTGCCTGATCCCGGCCGGCAGCCGCCTCCAGCGCCGCCGGCCAGGCGGCCGAGTCCGCCAATTCGGCCCGCCCGTGATACCGGAGGCAGACCGTTTCGGACTCGCCCAGTCCATCGAGCTCAGCGGCAAACCCCTCACCGGCTCGTTCCACCCACCGGAGCCGGCTCGCCATCACCACCGCGCCGGAGTCGGCCAACACCCGGTCGAATGCCCGAGCCAGGTCGGGCCGGTCGGTTCGAAGTGCGGCGTTTCGCTGTGCCAGCGCCGCTCGATAGCGCGCCAGCGCGGTGTAGTAGCGCCGATCGCTCAGCGCCAGCAGCCGGTCCAGAAAACGGCGTCGCTCGGCTGCGGGGCCCGCGGCGAGCCCGACATCCGCCGGCAGAAAGGCGACCGCGAGCCAGTGGCCGATCGCGTCGGCCAGGCGCGGAATCTCCTCTCCCTGAACCGCGATCCGCTTTTTCCGGCCGGCGGCGGTGTATGTCGCCGCGATGGTGGCTTCGCCGTCGGTGCCGCGGACCTGCGCCGTCACATGGAAGCCGAGTCCGCCGAAGCGGGTCAGCTCCTGATCGGGCGACCCCCGGAGGGAGCGGAACAAGACCGGATAGTAGAGTGCCTCGAGGAGATTGGTCTTGCCCTGACCGTTCGAGCCGAGAATCGCGAGGCCGGCGGCCGGCAGGTCGCACTCGAGGTCGGCGAGGTTCCGAAATCCCCGGGCGACCAGGCGCTCAAGCCTCACGTAAGTCCCCGTCCTTGTAACCCCGAAAAATAGCCGATAGGGGAGGGGAATTCGAGGGCAAGGACCCCGTTCCCGGCTTCGATCCACACGTAGTCGCCGCCACCGACGCCGCCGGTTTAGCTTCAATCCATCCCACTCATGTTCGATCCCTACGTCTTCGCGTTGGCCCTCGGGGGCACCGGCCTCCTCGCTATGGCCGTCATGGGAGGTCATGGCCGGGCGGGCGCGGGACACGGTCACGCCGGACACGCTTCGCACCATGCCGGCGGGCACCACGGGGGCGGCCACGGCCCTGGCGGGCATCATGCTGGCAGCCACGCGGCTGGCGGCCACCCGGTCGGCTCCCATCAGCAGAGCGGCGCTTCTCGTTGGAGTGTGCTGCTCTCGCCCCGGATCGCGTTCAGTGTGCTGGTCGGCTTCGGTGGGGTGGGCCTGGCGCTCCGTGCGTTGCTGAGCGGTCCCTGGCTGTTTGCGGCCGCCGTCGCCGGCGGGGTCGCCTTCGAGGCCGCCGTGGTCGGGCCCATCTGGAATCTGCTGCTTCGCTTCGCCTCGCAGCCGGCCCTCACTCTGGAGCACGGCGTGATGGACGACGCCGAGGCCGCGACCAGCTTCAACCCCGACGGCGACGGCCTGGTCAAGTTTGTTCTCGATGGGCAGGTGGTCCAGCTGCTGGGCTCGCTGTCGGCCGCGGACCGCGCGGCCGGCATCCGGGTTCGCGCCGGCGATCCGCTGATCATCCAGGCGGTCGATACTGCGCGGCAACGCTGCACCGTATCGCGGCGGGATCCCGCGTAGCGCCACTCTTCTACTTTGGAGCTCCGCCATATGGAGTTCTTCATTCCTGGAATCGCCATCTTCGGCATCGTCATCGGCGTTGTCATCCTGCTGCCGGTGCTGGTCAGCAGCATTCTCCGCAACGTGGAAGCCGGATCGATCCGCCTGGTGAGCTGGCTCCATGGGCATACCGTGATCTATCGCGGGCCGGGCAAGTCGAAGGAGATCCCGCTGCTCACGACCGGGACCACGATCTCGAGCAAGGTGATCAACGTCGACCTCGATATCACCGACCAGACGGCCGACGTGGACGACACCGGCACCCCTCGACCGATCAAGGTTCGGGTGCTCGCGAGCGCGATCGTGAGCGTGGGCGACGCGGACGAGCTGATTAAGACGGCGGCGAACCGCTTCTTCGCCAAGCCGGAGGCGGACCAGGTGAACACCCTCACCGACCTGCTCTCGAGCTCCGGCCGGCGAGCGATCAACCTGCTCACCCACGACCAGCTCTTCTCGGCCAAGGCGGCGCCGGTGAAAATGCTTCCGCCGCCGATCGCAACCGCGGTGACGGTTCCGACGGGAACCCTGCCCGCGCACATCGAGGACGAGGACGACGACGATCCGCTCGCGGTGATCATCCGCAAGGCCTGCTCCCGCGAGCTGACCGACCTCGGCCTGATCTTCAACTCGCTCAACATCAAGGTGGTTCAGAGCGAGGTGGCGGAGGCTCGGCGGCGCCAGAGCGCCGCCGAGGCGCAGGCGAACGCCGACATCGTGGCGGCCCAACAGACCCGCCGCTCGAAGGAAGCGCAGCTCGAGGCGGACCGGGTCATCTCCGACCGCCAGCGTGAGCTGGACCAGACCCGGGCGGCCAATGCCGCTCTCATCGCTGCCGCGGAGGCGAAGAAGCAGGACGCCCTGGCGCTGCAGCGGGTCGCGGAGCTCGACGCAACCCAGATCGCACAGGCCCGGGCCGATGCCGAGCGGGTGAAAATCGAAGCGCTGGCCGCCGCCGAGGCCGAGGCGATCCGGATCACGACGGTCGCCACGGCCCAGGCGGAGAGCATCCGAAAGGTCAACGAGGCGATTCGGGAGGGCGGCGAATCGTACTTCCGCTACCGGCAGGTCGAGATGCTGCCCCAGATCGCGCCGGCGATCGCCGGCGCGCTGGCCGAAGCCAAGCTGGTCACCATCGCCGGAGACGGCGGCGCACCCGACGCGACCGTGCATCAGATCGGGAGCGTCATCCAGACCGTGCTGGCGGCACAGCTGATCGGGCGCGCAGGTCTCCTGGACTCGGCGCCCGCCGTAGTGCCGGCGGTGCCGCTTAGTCCTCCGGGTGCGCGGCCGGCGGACGGCGCCAAGCGCAACTAGGTCGCCCTGCCAGCGGTCAGCGGCCCTCGAACTGCGCCTTCCGCTTGGCCAGAAAGGCCGCCGTGCCCTCGCGCATGTCGGCGGTGGACGAGAGCAGGCCGAAGTGGTTGGCCTCGAGCAGCAGCGCTTCATCCACGCTCAGGTCGAGCCCGGTCTCGACCGCCTCCAGCACCAGCCGGACCGCGATGGGCCCCTGCTCGAGGATGGTCCTGAGCAGCTGCTCGGTTTCGGCCAGGAGACGATCGGCGGGCACCACCCGGTTGACCAGGCCGATGCGATACGCCTCCTGCGCGTCAATGGTGGCGCCGGTGAGCAGGAGCTCGAGCGCTCGTCCCTTGCCGACGAGCCGCGGTAGCCGCACGGTGCCACCGAAGCCCGGGCCGAGGCCGAGCTTCACCTCCGGCTGGCCGAACTTGGCCGTCTCGCTCGCCACCCGGAGGTGACACGCCATCGCCAGCTCGCATCCCCCGCCCAGTGCAAAGCCATTGACCGCGGCGATCACCGGCTTGCCGCAGCGCTCCAGGCGCCGCATGACCTGCTGTCCGGCCAGCGCGCGAGCCTTCCCCTCCATGGGTCCCTGATCGGCCAGCTCCGAGATGTCCGCCCCGGCGACGAAGGCTTTTGGGCCGGCTCCGGTCAGAATCACGCCGCGCACGCCCGCGTCGCCCTCGATGTGACCCACCGCGTCGCCCAGCTCGGCGATGACGGTGGCATTGAGAGCGTTGAGCTTGTCCGGCCGGTTGACGGTGACCCGTGCGATGCCGTCGTGGACGTCGTAGAGAAGGGATGTCAGAGTCATGGGGCGCTATCCGTTACTGGCTGCCCGCCGGCAAGTGCTCGTGCAGATAGCGCTCGAGCAGGCCGAACAGGTGGGGCGTCGTGCCGGGACCTTCGCAGATGCAGTGGGTCCGGTTGGGATATGTCATCATCGTGAAGGGCTTGTTCGCCGCGACCAGCTGGTTCACCAGTCGCTCGGTGCCCTGGTAGTGCACGTTGTCGTCCCCGCTCCCGTGCACGACGAGCAGGTCCCCTCGCAGCTGGTTCGCGTACGTGATCGGTGAGCCCAGACGGTACCCTTCCGCATTGTCCGCCGGAAGGCCCATGTAGCGCTCCTGGTAGATAGTGTCATACAGATGGAGGTCGGGCACCGGAGCCACCGCCATCGCCATCCGGTAGACATCGGGATACCGGAAGATGGCATTCAAGCTCATCGACCCGCCCCCGCTCCAACCCCAGATCCCGATCCGGTTCGGATCCACATACGGCCGCCGAGCGAGCGCTCGCACGGCGGCAGCCTGATCGGCCGAGGCCAGGACTCCGATCTGGCGGTAGACCGACTTGCGCCACGCGCGCCCGCGCGGCGCGGGAGTCCCCCGGCTGTCCACGCTGGCGACGAGATACCCTTGCTGCGCCAGCATGAGATGCCAGAGCCCGAGGAAGCCCTGCCATTCGTCGAGCACGGTCTGGCTCGCCGGCTCGCCGTATACGTGGAACAGCACCGGATAGCGCTTGGTCGAGTCGAAATCGGCGGGCCGGAGCAGCCAGCCGTCCAGCCTGGTGCCGTCGCCCACGTCCACCTTGAAGAATTCGACCGGCCGCCGGCGCAGGGCCGCCAGGCGGGTCTTGAGCTCGGCGTTATCCAGCAGCGTGCGGACCCGCTCGTGCTTCGGAAGCCGCACCAGCTCGACCTGGGGCGGCGTATCGAAGCTCGACCAGGTGTGGAGGGCCCAGCGCGCGCCCGGCGCGATGTCGTAATCGTGGCTGCCCGGCTGGTCCGCGGGGGTGAGGCGCTCGGCACGCCCCTTCCCGTCCAGGCGCACGCGATAGAGGTATCGCTGGGTGGCGTTGCTGGGCGAGGCCGAGAAGTAGGCCCACCCGCCGGTGCTGTCCACGGCATGGACGTACGGATCGCCGAACGCGGCGTCGGGGCTGATGAGATCGTATGCGCCGGGCGTCAGCAACCGCACCGATTTGCCGTCGCGAGAAGCCCGATAGAGGTGCCGCCAGCCGTCGCGCTGGCTCAGCCACAGAAATGATTTCCCGTGGTCGAGCCAGCGGAGATCGTCCACCACGTCCAGCCAGGCGCTGTCCCGCTCCGTCATGACCGTGCGCACCCGACCCGTCTCGACGTCCGCCAGCATGACGTCATCCGTGTTCTGAAGCCGGTTCAGCCGCTGGATCACGAGCTCGGCCGGGCTTGCCGCCCATTCCATTCGCGTGAGATACTGGTTGCGGGCATCGCCCGCGATGTCGAGCCAACGGGTTGCACCCCCGCTGGCGGACACCACGCCGATCCGGCCGGCCGAGTTGCTGGTGCCTGCCTTGGGATACTGCACCGGAACCACGAACGAGTAGAGCGAATCGGTGTCGTCGATAAGATCGAAGTTCCGGACGCTATCCATGTTGAGCTGCCAGTAGGCGATCCGATGCCCGTCCGGGCTCCAGCGGAAGCCGTTGCGCAGATTCAGCTCCTCTTCGTAGACCCAGTCGAACGTCCCGTTCACGACCGTGGGCGAGCCGTCGGCGGTCAGCTGGGTGACCTTGCTGTCGGCCACGGTCTCCGCGTAGAGATTGCGCTCCCGCACATAAGCGACCGCATGGCCATCGGGCGAGAACGTGGCGAACATCAAGGTCGAAGGCTTCGCATCGGGGCCGCCCAGCCGGCGCAACTTCCAGCTCGTGGTATCGACCAGCCAGTAGTCACCCCGGGTATTCTGCCGCCACACCCGTTGCGAGTTGGTATAGAGGAGGAGTTGGGGTCCCGCCGGAGACCACGCGAAGTCCTCGATCTCGATCGGGACCGAGTCGCCCGGCGGCACCAGCCGGCCGGCCGGGACCAGGACCGATTTGCGGCCGGACGCGGCGTCGTATCGCACGAGGTCCTGGGCATTCCTCACCGACGCGGATGGCTCGAGCACGCTGTAGGAGCTGTCGTCTACCCAGCGGATCGGGCCATAGGCTTTCGCGTGAAATTCGCCCTGCATCAGCCGCTGGAGCGTGAGCGCGCCGCGGTCGGTCTGGCCGGCTAGTGGACGCGCGAGCCCTGCGACCGCTGCGAAGGCAAGGAGGACGTGGCTGGTCAGTCGTGTGGCGACAGGGGGCATGAGCGTTCTCTTGGGCAAAGCGAGGTTACCGGCCAACTGGCCGGGAGGACACTAAGGAATGCGCCGCAAAACACCAGGGGCCCCGGGCGGCGTCGGCGCGCCGTCAGGTTCGAGTGTCTCGATTCACGACGACAGAACCCGCATTTGGTTTCGGATCCGCCGTCGGCCCAACGAGTTCGCGCACTGTCACCTTCTTGGCCGAGATCTACGCAATTGGGAAATGGGTGGTACGGCGGTTGCGCCCGGGTTTCCCTGATGTTCCGCGTACCGCGCCGTCCCCACTATTGCCGGGGCCGGGCGGCGGCCGGAGCTTTCCTCCAGGCCGCGGTATCGTCGCATGACAGCAACCCCAACGCCGGAGCCTGACATGCTGTCCCCGCGCTTCCGCCCGCTGGTCCTCGCGACCGTTCTCGCGCTTGTCTCCAGCTGCACCTCCGGTGATGTACCGACGTCGCCAGGATCGTCGCCACCCGCACCGTCGGAACGACTCGGGAGTGGTGGCGGCCTGCTCGGGACCGGGCTGGGAGAAGGGCTGCTCACCTGCACGCCGCTGCCCTACACCCAGGTCCGGCAGACCGTGGGCCCCTCGGGCGGCGTGCTCCAGATCGGCCCGCACACCCTGACGATTCCGGCCGGAGCGCTCGACAGCTCCGTCGTGATCACGGCCGAAGTGCTGCCGGAGACGGTGAACTCGGTTCGATTTCAGCCGGAGGGGCTCGCCTTCGCCGGCGGGGCGCCGGCGCGGCTCACCATGAGCTACGCCAACTGTTCGCTGCTGGGCCAGTTGCTCCCCAAGAAGATCGTCTACACCACCGACCTGCTGCAGATCCTGCAGTCGTTGCTCTCGCTCGATGATCCGCTGCACCAGCGGGTCAGCGCGAACCTCGAGCACTTCTCCCGCTACGCCATTGCCTGGTAGCTCGCTGCTCCGGCCTGCTCTCGCGCCCGAGCTGCTTAGGTTCGCGCGCAAGCGGCAGACCGCCGGGGACCTGGTGGAGGCCGCGGATGGTTACGCCGCCGCCGCCGGCGCGGCCGAGCGGGAAGGCGACGGGCAAGTCCTGGCGCAGGCACTCCGCCTGCACGCGGTCGTTGTCCACCTGCGGGGGGACTCCTCTCGGGCGCGCGCCCTGTGCGCCCGGAGCAGTGCCGTCGCGCGCGGGCTGGGCCACAGCCGGCTCGTGGCCGAGGCGCTCAACACGATGGGCGGCCTCGAACTCGAGACGGGCGCTCCGGATGCGGCCGCGGAGAGCTTCCGGCTGGCCCTTGGTTTCGCGGGTGAGGCGTGGGATCTGTGGGGCCGGATCGAGCAGAACCTCGGCACGGTCGCCACGATCCAGGGCGACGGCGCCATCGCCCGGCGGCACTACGCCCGCTCGCTCCGCGCTTACCGTCGCGCGGGGGACCGCCGCGGCTGCGCCATGGTGCTCCACAATCTCGGGATGCTCAGCGCCGACCATCGGCGGTGGGCTGACTCGGAACGATACTTCGCCAAGGCGCAGCGGCTCGCCCACGCGGTTCAGGATCATCACCTCGAGGGGCTGTGCCTGCTGAACGGGGCGGAGGTCGAGCTCGCGCTCGGGCGACCGCAGGCCGCCGAGCAGAGTGCCGACACCGCACGCCACCTCTTCGAGGAGCTCGGCACCAAGCTCGAGCTGGCCGATGTATGGAAGGTCCTTGGCATGGCGAGCCGGGAAGGGCGCAAGCTCAACCTCGCCGAGGCCCGGCTCCGCACGGCGATCGAGCTGGCTGCATCGACCGGCAATTCCCTCACTCGGGCCGAGGCGCTGCTCGAGCTCGCACGCACCCACGAGGCTCTCGGCCGCGGCGCCGATGTCCTGGCCGGCCTGGGCGAGGCCTATCCGCTGTTTGCTGCGCTCGGCGCCAAGCCCGAGATGCGGGAGATCGAGGGCAGGTTTGAGCAGTTCGAGGAGCGGTACGTCCGGACGGTCGGCGCGTGCCCTTCCGAGACCGTCAGCGGGCGGCGGGAGCACGGCGCCCGCGTGGCCGCGTGCGCCGCTCAGATCGCCCAGAGCATGGGCCTCGACCCGCTGCAGGTGAGCACCATCCGGATCGGTGGCTACCTGCACGATCGCGGCATGGCTCGGCTGCAACGCGGGCTGCTCGAAAAGTGCGATCCACTCACCGCCGGCGAGCGCGAGCTGGTCCGTCGGCATCCGCGGTGGGGCCTCGAGGCGCTCCCTACGCTGGGATGTCCCTGGGATGTGGCGGACATCATTGGCTCCCACCATGAGCGGTACGACGGCAGCGGGTATCCCGACGGGCTGGCCGGTAACGCGATCCCGCTCGCCGCACAGATTGTCGGCATCGCCGACGCGTATGATGGTCTGACGTCCGAGCGGACCTATCGTCGTGCCTTCGCCCCGGCCGAAGCACTCGGCTGCATCGCCAACCAGCGATCGGCCTGGCACCCCGCCGTGCTCGACGCGTTCCTGCGGGAGATGGGTCCCTCGCTGCGCTCGGACATCGCGGTGGCCTGATCCCGCGTGCGCCATGCGCGGGGCGGCGTCGTGTATCTTCCGCCCATGCCGCTTTTCTCACCGATTGCGTGGGGCGCTGACCGCAGCGTCCGAATCCTCGATCAGACGGTCCTTCCGTTGTCGGAGGAGTACCGAGAGCTCAGGTCTGCCACCGAAGTGGCTGAAGCGATCCGGTCGCTTCGGGTTCGGGGCGCGCCGTTGATCGGCATCGCCGCGGCGATGGGAGTGGCGGCAGAGGCGGACCGGCGGGCAGGCGGGCAGGCGGGCAGTGGTGAGGAGGCCGGCCTCCAGGTGGTGCGGGACGCTTGCCAGCTCCTGGGAGCAACCCGGCCTACCGCGGTCAACCTGCAGTGGGCGCTCGACCGGATGCAGCGGCGGGCCGAGCAGGCCGTCGGCGCGGGCGACGACCTGGTGGCCGCGCTCATGGCCGAGGCCGACGCCATCCACGAAGAAGACCGCGCCATGTGCGCCCGGATCGGCGAGCTGGGCGCCGAGCTGCTGGGGGATGGCGCGACCGTCTGTACCATCTGCAACGCCGGGAGCCTTGCGACCGGCGGGATCGGCACCGCGCTCGCACCGGTGTACGTCGCGCACGAGGCCGGTCGGCGGCCGCGGGTGATCGTTCCCGAGACCCGACCGCTGCTGCAGGGAAGCCGTCTCACCGCTTGGGAGCTGTCGCGTTCGGGAGTGGTCTGCACCGTGATCGGGGACGGCATGATCGCGAGCCGGCTCCGGCGGGGAGACGTGCACTGCGTCATCGTCGGGGCCGATCGTATCGCCGCGAACGGCGACGTAGCCAACAAGATCGGCACCTACGGCCTTGCCCTCGCGGCGCAGGCGCACGGCGTCCCGTTCTACGTAGCGGCGCCCAGCTCGACGATCGATCTGGCCACGCCGGATGGGAGCCGCATTCCTATCGAGGAGCGCGCGCGGGACGAGCTCGCCCGGCTGGGCGATCGGGCGCTCGCGCCCGAGGGGGTGCCGGTCTGGAATCCGGCGTTCGACGTAACGCCGGCCTCGCTCATCACCGCGATCATCACCGACCGCGGCGTGCTGGCTCCGGGCGAGATCGCGCCGGCGGCGGCGACCGTGGCGGCGGCCGCCGGCCCCAGGTAGAATTCGGTCCCGTCCCCCTTCAAACCTAGGCCCATCTTGCCGGACATCCGCGCGGCGCTGGAGCATGCCCTGGCTGGCCGCTACGCGATCGAGCGCGAGCTCGGGCGCGGCGGCATGGCCACCGTCTTTCTCGCCCGCGACCTCCGGCACGACCGCCCGGTGGCGCTCAAGGTGCTCCACCCCCAGCTGGCCGCTATGCTGGGCCCCGAGCGGTTTCAGCGCGAGATCCGCTTTGCCGCCCGGCTGCAACATCCCCACATCCTGACCGTGCTCGACTCCGGTGAGGCCGGTGACCAGCTCTGGTTCACCATGCCCTACGTGGAGGGTGAATCGCTGCGGGACCGGCTCAATCGCCAGAAGCAGTTGTCGGTAGCCGACGCGCTCCGGATCGCGCGCGACACCGCCGATGCGCTCGACTACGCCCACCAGCACGGTGTCATCCATCGCGACATCAAGCCCGAGAACATCCTGCTCACGGCGGGGCACGCCCTGGTGGCGGACTTCGGCATTGCGCGGGCGCTGGGCGGGCGGACCGGAGGCCAGGCGGACGGGCCCAGCGAGCCGGGTCTCACCGAAACTGGAATGTCGCTCGGCACGCCGGCCTACATGAGTCCGGAGCAGGCGAGCGGCGAGCGTGAGCTCGACCAGCGCACCGACATCTATTCGCTCGGTTGCGTGGTCTATGAGATGCTTGCGGGGGAGCCTCCCTTCACCGGGCCGACGGCGCAGGTGGTGCTCACCCGCCGTTTCACCGAAACGCCTCGGCCGCTTCGGCAGGTGCGGGACTCGGTGCCGGCCGACGTCGAAGCGGCAGTTGCCAAGGCGCTCAGCCGCTCGCCGGCGGATCGGTTTGAGTCTGCAGCCGAGTTTAAGCGGGCGCTCGAGGCCGGGCTCACGGCCGCAAGCGGCGCCAGGCCGATGGGGTCGCCGACGGCGCCGGTAGCCGCTCCCGCGGCGCCTGCCGCCGGTCGTGTGACCGGGCCCGCATTGGTGCGGCGCTATCCGCTCCTGGCCACGCTGCTGGCGGGATTTGCCATTGGCCTGGGCGTGCTGTTCGCCTGGCGCCGGGGGCATCCTGCGTCGGACTCGGGCGAAGAGGCCGGCCCCAAGCTGGTGGCGGTGCTGCCGTTCGAGAACCTGGGGAGTACGGACGACGAGTACTTCGCCGACGGCATCACCGACGAGGTCCGGGGCAAGCTCGCGACGGTGCCGGGGCTCAAGGTCATCGCCCGTAGCAGCTCGGCCCAGTACAAGAAGAGCGGCAAGAGCCCGCAGGAGATCGCCCGCGAGCTGGGAGTCCAGTATCTCCTTACGGCGACCGTGCGCTGGGAGAAGGGATCGGGCGGCAACCGCGTGCGGGTGAGCCCCGAGCTGGTGCAAGTCGCGCCCGGCTCGGCCCCCACCACGAAGTGGCAGCAGCCCTTCGACGCCGCGCTGACCGACGTGTTCCAGGTCCAGGCCGACATCGCTGGCCGAGTGGCGCAGGCGCTCGACGTCGCGCTGGGCCAGGCGCCGCGGCAGACCCTGGCAGAGAAGCCGACCGCTAACCTCGCGGCGTACGATGCCTATCTAAAAGGCGAGGAGGAGTCGCAAAGCCTGGCCCTCGGCGACCTGCCGACGTTGCGCCGGGCGATCGGTTACTACGAGCAGGCCGTGGCGCTCGACTCGAGCTTCGCGGTGGCGTGGGCCCAGTTGGCCTGGGCGCACGCGATTGTCTATTACAACGGAGCCGCGGCGCCGGCCGATGCCGAGCAGGCGCGGCTCGCCTCGAGGCGCGCGGCGCAATTGGCGCCCAATCGACCGGAGAGCCACAACGCGGTGGGCGACTATCTCTATTTCATCGAATCCGACTTCCCTGGGGCACTTGCCGAGTACGACGCCGGGCTCCGGGTGGCGCCGACGAGCGCCTCGCTCCTCAGCAACGCTGCTATTGCCAAGCAGAGCCTCGGTCGCTGGGACGACGCGTCTGACCTGCTCGCCCGGGCGCGGGGCGTCGACCCGCGGTCGCTTCAGATCGTACGCCGGCTGGCGGCGACCCTGGTTCGCCTGCGCCGACTGCCGGAAGCCGCGGCGGCGGCCGATCAGGGACTCTCCCTGTCCCCAGCAAACGTCCAGATCATCGGGATCAAGGCCATGGTGTCGCTGCAGCAGGGCGACGTGGAGGGAGCCCGTGCCGCGCTCGCTGCTGCTCCTCACGAGGTCCAGCCCACCGCGCTGGCGGCCTACATAGCCACCGTCTGGGACCTCTACTGGGTGCTGGACTCTGCCCATCAGTCTCTGCTGCTGCGGCTTCCACCGAGTCAGTTCGACGGCGACCGGGGCAACTGGGGACTGGCCATGGCCCATACCCTCTACCTGCACAACCAGCGCGCGAAGGCGAGCGCCTACGGCGACTCCGCTCGCCAGGCCCTCGAGGAGCAGCTCAAGGGTAACCCGGACAATGCGCAGGCCCACGCGCTGCTGGGCACCGCGCTGGCGTACATGGGCCGCAAGGCCGACGCGATCCGGGAGGGCCGGCGCTCCGTCGAGCTCACGCCGATCGCGCGGGACGGCTACACCGGACCGTATCTCCAACACCAGCTGGTCCGCATTTACATCGTCGTGGGTGACTACGACGCCGCCCTCGATCAATTGGAGCCGTTGCTCAAGACCCCGTACTTCCTCACCCCCGGCTGGCTCAAGATCGACCCGATGTTCGACCCGCTGCGGAAGAATCCCCGGTTCCAGCGGCTGGTTGCCGGGGGCTGAGAGCCGCAGTCAGCGTCCGCCACCGATCGCCCCGCCGCCCGCCATGCCCTCCATCCTCGCCCTCGACCAGGGCACCACCGGCTCCACGGCGCTCCTCATTCAGCAGGACGGGAGCGTGCTCGGGCGCGGCTACCGCGAGCTCACCCAGCACTATCCCCGGCCCGGCTGGGTGGAGCACGATGCGGAAGAAATCTTCCGGGTCACCCTGGAGGCGGCCCGCGAGGCCCTCGCGGCGACGCGCGAACGGCCGGTCGGCATCGGAATCACCAATCAGCGCGAAACCGTGGTGCTGTGGGACCGGCGGACGCTCCTCCCTGTCGCCCCCGCCATCGTCTGGCAGGACCGCCGCACCAGCGAGCGCTGCCGCGAGCTCAAGGACGCGGGCCTGGCGCCGCTGCTCCGCGATCGCACCGGCCTGGTCCCCGATCCCTATTTCTCGGCGACCAAGCTCGAGTGGCTGCTCCGTGATGCCGAGCTGCGCCGGCGGGCCGAGCGGGGCGAGCTAGCGGCAGGGACGATCGAGAGCTGGCTGGTCGCCAAACTGACCGGCGGGCGAGCTCACGTCACCGACCACACCAACGCCAGCCGTACGCTGCTCTATTCGCTGCGCGCGCGGGATTGGGACCCCGAGCTGCTACGCCTGTTTGGGATTCCGCCAGGCATCCTGCCTCGCGTGGTGCCCTCCGCGGGCCTAGTCGCCGAGGCGGACGCCGCACACCTTGGGTTTGCGCTCCCGATTGCGGGGCTCGCCGGCGACCAGCAGTCCGCGCTCTTCGGCCAAGGCTGCGTTGTACCGGGCCGCAGCAAGAACACCTACGGCACTGGCGCGTTCCTGCTGGTCCACGCAGGCAACGAGCGGCCCCTGCCGGCCGAGGGCGTCCTCGCGACCGCGGCCTGCGGCCCCCAGGGCGAGCCCGCCTATGCACTCGAGGGCAGCATCTTCATCGCCGGCGCGGCGGTTCAGTGGCTGCGGGACGG
>Ga0137403_10000859_pt1 | contig 39072 bp, 28 predicted proteins | sample CZOMad2_1_16fung_FD_122057 | JGI IMG/M metagenome (GOLD analysis project Ga0137403, IMG submission 122057) | Vadose zone soil fungal communities from Angelo Coast Range Reserve, California, USA - CZOMad2_1_16fungal (Hybrid Assembly) | ecosystem: Environmental > Terrestrial > Soil > Vadose zone...
TTCTAATTGGACTTGTTGATGATGGGGGTGAGGTTTATCTAAACGTCAACCTAGATGGACGGGCTAATATTGGAGATATTTTTGCCTGGCGGTCATTAGGTTGAATCGCTGATCTCAAGATAAACCTGGGTGTGGAGGTTTTTCCGAACAATCGCGATAAAGGATCAATGGGGTCGGACTCGATTGATAATTGAGTGAGCATAATTACTGTGGTGCCGCCCTCGAATAATTAAAGATTCTAGGCTCGAATCGTTTCAACAATAGGAACAATAGGGGACAGCAACTGTCTTGATGCCACCCACTGAACAAGCAGTTTAGGCGGGGACTGGTGTAAGCGGCCAAGCATCGTTTCGGTTGGTTTGCAAGTAGCGCTCGAACTCAGTTGCTGGCAGGGGTTTGCTCATGTAATAACCTTGATACTCGGCTGCGCCTAGCGAATGGAGTAATTGTAATTGTTGCTTGGTTTCTACCCCTTCAGCGACTACATTCAGCCTGAGGTTATGCGCGAGTCCAATGATGGAGCGCACGATGGCAGCGTCATCCATGTCCTCCGAAACATCCTGAATGAAAGAGCGATCGATCTTTAATGTATTCATAGGGAACCGTTTAAGATAGCTGAGACTTGAATATCCGGTTCCAAAATCGTCTATTGCAATGTGTACACCCGCACGTCTCAGATGTTCCAGTGTGATGATCGTTTCTGAAGCGTTCTGCATCACGACACTTTCCGTGATTTCGACTTCCAGAAACTTGGGAGCCATGCCGCTGTTGGCTAGCGCCTGGTTAATGGAAGCAAGTAAATCCTTTTGCCTGAACTGAACCCCGGAAATATTTACCGCAACCCGAAGCTTGGGGAGTCCCTTGTCCTGCCATGCCTTGTTCTGGGCGCATGCTTCTTCTATTACCCAACGGCCAATAGGAATGATCAGTCCTGTTTCTTCGGCCAACGGGATAAATTCATTCGGGGGAAGCAGCCCTTTTTCAGGGTGGCGCCATCTTAGCAAGGCCTCCATCCCTACAACCTGATTCTTCTGTATGTCCACCTTAGGCTGGTAATGTAATTCAAATTCTCGGCGCTCAAGTGCGTGTCGTAAATCGTTCTCTAAAGCAAGCCGTTCAGGAAAGAATGTATTCATCTCGGCAGTAAAAAACTGAAAATTATTGCGGCCTGAGTTTTTTGCAGAATACATTGCTGCGTCTGCCATCGTGATCAGAGCTTGTGCAGTATCGCCATTCTCAGGGTACAAGACGATGCCCACACTGGCTGTTACATACAACTCGTGCGCGTGAACGCGGAAGGCGTGCCCTAATGATTCTATGACCTTTTGAGCTACCGCAGCGGCGTTTTCGGGTTGCAGTATCTCCCCTAACATTATTACGAATTCGTCGCCTCCTAGCCGAGAGACTGTATCTTCTTCACGAATGAGCAAACGCAATCTCTCGCCCACGGCGCGTAAAAGTTCATCCCCTACGTAATGCCCGAGGGAATCGTTGACCGTCTTGAATCGATCAATATCCACGAAAAGAACCGCGCACATGTGTCTATTACGCTGGCAATATGAGATCGCTTGGCTAATACGGTCCTCTAGTAGCAGGCGATTTGGAAGCTTCGTCAATGGATCCAGCAAAGCAATCCGCTGTAATTCATCGTTCGCGGATTGCAGTGAAGTGACCATCTTGGCCGTCCTGGATTCCATGCGGGCGTCCATCACTGATATCCCCAGTGTGGTGCACAGGATTAGGGCAGTGATTCCGGTGATCGTTCCGGCCATCCAGGAATTGTCTACAAATGATCCAGCCAGGCACATGCTGTTCGGTGCAAATTGCGCAGCTGCCATGCCGGTATAGTGCATGCCGGTTATGGCAAAACCCATTATGACTGAGCTGCCCAGTTTGGCGTACTTCATCCATGATGTGTCGGTGCGCAGAGTGAATGCGATCCACAGCGCGACACATGACGCGACGACGGCAATCGCAATAGATGCGCTGAATATGGTGAGATCGTATTTGATAGAAGGAGACATCTTCATTGCGGCCATGCCGGTATAGTGCATTGCGCATATTCCTGTGCCCATCAGTACGCCAGACAACAGTAACCTGCGCCAGCTTAAGGTGCTGCGACTGACTATGAACAATGCGAATCCGGATACGACGATTGCGATTCCCATCGACAGGATCGTGACTGCTACGTCATATCCCATCCGAATGGGCAGGCTGAAGGCCAGCATTCCGATGAAGTGCATCGCCCAAATACCGGTGCCCATAGAAACGGCGCCGCCGATCAGCCAGACGCGGGCGGAGTATCCTCTGGAAGCAGTTATGCGAGTGGCAAGATTAAGGGCTGTATACGATGCGAAAATCGCAACGAGCACAGACAGCAATACCATCCAGGAATTGTAGGTTCCAGCCATTTATAAACCCTCCCAGGATAAAGACTATCATACCGCCCGCGTATTCTAAAGACCGCAACGCAACATGGGGCTACCCGCTGCTGTGTTAAGTTAAGACAATATGGCCTGTTCGTGACCGCGAACTGCCATGGGCCATCCGTCCATCGGGTATAATTCGCGCCGCTATGCCGATCTTTCGCGGACTTCATCCCACAGTAGCCAAACCGGTTGGAACAATAGGGGTCAGATCGCGTTATTTTCTACCACGGTAACCACTTCCAGCTATCTGAACCCCCATGCCGAAAAGAAAATAGTAGGGGGCAGAGACCACGACTCCTTCATCAACCCAGATAAAAACTTCCTAAACATTCGGAACCTACTCTGCTGTGGCGGGCCAATCGGTGATGTAATTTAGCACGCCATCGTTACCCTGTTAGTTGGCGGTCTTAATAGTGCTTACCTTTCGCCGTCTACCGGTCTGCATTGAAAGCGCCTGTCCAATCCGTTATAATCGAACGCAAATCAAGGCGGGATGAACAGACTGTTCGTCCCGCTTCTTTGTGTCATGGTTTTACGTCTTAATTTGGGGAGTCATCCGGTGTCGCAAACGAACCCCGCCATTCTGGTGCTTGCTGATGGAACGGTGTTTCGGGGCGTTGCTATCGGAGCGACCGGCAGCAGTGTCGGCGAGGTGGTGTTCAACACTTCCATAACCGGCTACCAGGAAATTCTCACTGACCCTTCCTACTGTAAACAGATCGTCACGCTGACTTATCCGCACATCGGCAATGTGGGCGTGAACTTGGAAGATGTGGAATCGCGTCAGGTGTTCGCCAGTGGTCTGGTGATACGCGATCTGTCGCTGACGGTGAGCAACTGGCGCAGCACACAATCCCTTCCCGAATATCTCAAGGCCAACAAGGTAGTGGCCATCGCCGACATTGACACGCGCAAATTGACGCGCATCTTGCGCGAAAAGGGCGCGCAGAACGGCTGCATCGCTTCAGGCACAGATGAAGTGGCGGCGCTGGCTGCGGCACGCGGTTTTGCCGGGCTGGCGGGCATGGATCTGGCGCAGCATGTCTCATGCGCCAAACCCTACACGTGGCAGCAGCGCGTGTGGGCGCTGGGGCAGGGTTATCGCGAGACACAGCAGGCGAAATTCCATGTGGTGGCGTATGACTTCGGTGTAAAGCACAACATCCTGCGCATGTTGGCCGAGCGCGGCTGCAAAATCACCGTGGTGCCTGCCAAAACTTCTGCAAAAGATGCGCTGGCGCTCAAGCCGGACGGGGTATTTCTGTCCAACGGTCCGGGCGACCCGGAGCCATGTGATTACGCGATCACGGCCACACAGAAACTCATGGAGGCAGATGTGCCGCTATTTGGTATCTGTCTGGGCCATCAGTTGATGGGGCTGGCAGTGGGCGCCAAAACCGTGAAGATGAAATTCGGCCATCGCGGCGCAAATCATCCGGTGCAAAACGTGCAGAGCAAACGCGTAATGATTACCAGCCAGAACCACGGTTTCGCGGTGGATGCGGCGACCCTGCCCAAGCATACTCGCGTGACGCATGTGTCGCTGTTCGACGGCAGCCTGCAAGGCTTCGAGCTGACCGACAAACCCGCGTTCTGTTTTCAGGGGCACCCCGAAGCGAGTCCGGGTCCGCATGACATGGCCGGGTTGTTCGACCGTTTTGTTGCAATGATGCAAGAAAGGAAAACGGGCTAAATACACAAACTTCCGGAAAGCGTAGCGAGCGGCCTGAGTGCAAGGCCGCAGTGAGTGAGCGACGAGACAGTACAAGTTAGTACGGTGAAGGCGCGAACGAAGGAGAACGCAGCAATCTGGTCGCGGAGTAGCTTTACGAATATGACTAAACGTACCGACATAAAATCTATTTTGATCATCGGCGCCGGCCCTATCATCATCGGTCAGGCGTGCGAGTTCGATTATTCCGGTGCGCAGGCCTGCAAGGCGTTGCGTGAGGAGGGTTATCGCGTCATTCTGGTGAACTCGAACCCGGCCACCATCATGACCGATCCGAACATGGCAGATGCCACTTACATTGAGCCAATCACTTGGCAGATGGTGGAGAAAATCATCGCCAAAGAAAAGCCGGATGCAATTTTGCCCACCATGGGCGGGCAGACCGCGTTGAACTGCGCGCTGGACCTGGCCAAGCACGGCGTGTTGGAAAAATACAAAGTGGAGATGATAGGCGCGTCGCGCGAGGCCATCGACATGGCGGAAGATCGCGAGAAATTCAAGCAGGCGATGACGCGCATCGGTCTGGCTTCTGCGCGTTCCGCCATCGCGCACAGCATGGAAGAGGCGTTGCAGGTGCAGCAGGCGATGGGTTATCCCACCGTCATTCGTCCGTCTTTCACTATGGGCGGATCCGGCGGCGGCATTGCCTACAATCGTGAAGAGTTCGTTCAGATTTGCGAGCGTGGGCTGGAAGCAAGCCCGACCAGAGAGCTGTTGATCGAAGAATCGCTGCTCGGCTGGAAAGAGTTTGAGATGGAAGTGGTGCGTGACCGCGCCGATAATTGCATCATCATTTGTTCCATTGAAAATCTGGATCCGATGGGCGTGCATACCGGTGATTCAATCACGGTGGCTCCGGCGCAAACACTGACCGACAAGGAATACCAGATCATGCGCGACGCGAGCATCGCGGTGTTGCGCGAGATCGGCGTGGATACCGGCGGTTCCAACGTGCAGTTTGCGGTGAATCCGGACGATGGGCGCATGGTGGTGATCGAGATGAATCCGCGCGTGTCGCGCTCTTCGGCACTGGCTTCCAAAGCGACCGGTTTCCCCATCGCAAAAGTTGCTGCGAAGCTGGCTGTGGGTTATACCCTTGATGAACTGAAAAACGAGATCACCGGCGGGGCGACACCAGCTTCGTTTGAACCAGCTATTGATTACGTGGTGACCAAGATACCGCGCTTTGCTTTCGAGAAATTCCCACAGGCCAATGATCGCCTGACCACGCAGATGAAATCGGTGGGGGAGGTGATGGCAATCGGGCGTACTTTTCAAGAGTCTTTTCAAAAAGCCTTGCGTGGCCTGGAAGTGGGCGTGCATGGGCTGGATGAGAAATTCAGCGACCGTGAAATGATCTGCCCGGAACTGAGCAACCCGGGACCGGAGCGTATCTGGGCTGTAGCAGATGCCTTCCGGCTGGGCATGAGCGTCACTGAGGTATTTTCGCTAAGCAAGATAGATCCCTGGTTTTTGGTGCAAATTGAAGACTTGGTCCGGCAAGAAAAATCACTATCAGGGCGCGCTTTGGCAAGCCTTGGCGCTGACGTGGTGCGCGGGTTGAAGCGGAGTGGTTTTTCCGATGCGCGTTTGGCCGCTTTACTGGAGACAGATGCGACAGCGGTGCGCGCCTATCGTCATACTTTAGGAATACACCCGGTATTCAAGCGGGTAGATACCTGCGCTGCCGAGTTCGCCACCAACACTGCCTATATGTATTCCACTTATGAGGAGGAGTGCGAAGCGCAGCCGACTGACCGGAAGAAGGTGATGGTACTAGGCGGTGGGCCGAACCGTATCGGGCAGGGCATCGAATTCGACTACTGTTGCGTACATGCGGCACTGGCGTTACGTGAGGACGGCTATGAGACGATCATGGTTAACTGTAATCCAGAAACCGTATCTACTGATTACGACACCTCGGATCGTTTGTACTTCGAGCCTTTGACACTGGAAGATGTATTGGAAATCGTGGCGGTGGAAAAACCAATTGGCGTGATTGTCCAATACGGCGGACAGACACCGCTCAAGCTGGCGCATGGCCTGGAGAAGAATGGTGTACCTATCATTGGCACTACACCGGATAGGATTGACTGTGCGGAAGATCGCGCGCGCTTTCAGCAAATGCTGCATGAGTTGAATTTGAAACAGCCGCCTAATCGCACCGCACGTACTGTGGAACAGGGTATCGCGGGCGCTGCAGAAATCGGTTATCCGCTGGTGATGCGTCCTTCCAATGTATTGGGCGGACGGGCGATGGAAATCATCCATGAACAGCCTGATTTGGAACGCTATATGCGCAATGCACAGGCAATGGCGCAAATTTATCCGGAACGTATGCCGATCCTGCTGGACCGCTTCTTGAACGATGCGATTGAAGTGGACGTGGATGCCGTGTCCGATGGCAGGCAAGTCATCATCGGCGGTATCATGGAACACGTCGAACAGGCAGGCGTGCATTCGGGTGATTCAGCCTGTTCGTTGCCGCCATTCAGTCTTGATGCGGAAATAAAAGATGAATTGCGGCGGCAGACCGTGGCAATGGCCACGGCGCTTGATGTGGTCGGGCTGATGAACGTGCAGTTTGCGATTCAGGGTGACACAGTCTATGTGCTGGAAGTGAATCCGCGCGCTTCGCGCACCGTACCTTTCGTATCCAAGGCGACCGGCGTGCCGTTGGCAAAGATCGCGGCGCGCTGTATGGTCGGGCAAAGCTTGGCGCAGCAGGGCATCGGCAAAGAAGTGGTGCCACCCTATTATTCGGTCAAAGAAGCAGTGTTTCCGTTTATTAAATTTCCCGGCGTGGACACCATCCTGGGACCCGAGATGAAATCCACCGGCGAAGTGATGGGTATCGGAGACACGTTTGCCGAGGCATTTGTAAAGTCACAACTGGCTGCCAGCGTCAAACTGCCTAAAAGCGGTAAAGTGTTCATCAGTGTGCGTGACGCAGATAAAGCGGGTGTTATCGAGATTGCCCGTTCGTTGGCGCAACTGGGATTTACCCTGATTGCAACACGTGGCACGGCTGTGGCGATCAATCAAGCGGACATCGTGGTAACCATGGTGAATAAAGTAGCCGAGGGACGTCCGCATATTGTGGACATGATCAAGAATGCTGAAATCAGCCTGATTATAAACACAGTGGACAGCAGACCATCAGTGATGCGCGATTCGTATGCCATTCGTCACGCCGCCCTGCAAGGGCGAGTCACCTACTACACAACATTGGCGGGCGCGCGTGCCGCCTGTGTCGGAATGCAGCACCTGACCGATTTACAGGTTTACGATTTACAGGGGCAGCATCAACGGTTGATGACTTAAACTTCCCGAAGAAAAATATACCAGAGAAAATATACCTATGAGCACAATTCCATTAACGACAGAAGGCGCGGAAAAATTGCGCCAAGAATTGCATAATCTGAAAACCGTGCAACGTCCGTCAGTAATCAACGCAATTTCCGAGGCGCGAGCACAGGGAGACCTGTCTGAAAATGCCGAGTACGAGGCAGCCAAAGAGCGCCAAGCATTCGTTGAGGGACGCATTGTGGATTTGGAAGCCAAGTTAGGCAGTGCACAAATCATCGATCCCAAAACCATCAATGCCGACGGGCGCTGTGTGTTTGGCGCGACGGTGATGCTGGAGGACATTAACAGTGGCGACAAGGTGACCTACCAGATTGTTGGTGACGACGAAGCGGATATCAGGCATCGCAAGGTCTCTATCAGTTCGCCCATTGCCCGTGCACTGATTGGCAAATACAGCGGAGACATTGCCGAAGTACGGGCGCCAGGCGGAACAAGAGAATATGAGTTGATAGAGGTTCAATATATTTAGCTCGTAGCGGGTGGCTTGTAGTTTGCAACCAGGCCAGGATTTTGCTACCAGCTTCTAGCGATTCCCTAATTGCTTTTTGGTGAGCGGCTTTTTCCCTTTGTGGCGCGGCATTTTCTTGATTTCAATCAGATGTGCCTCAGGACTGGGCTGGTAAACCACCAAGATTTTACCGATATGTTGTACAGGAGCAGCGTTAAGTTGAGCGCAAATAGCTGCCAAGATCGTTTCACGTTGCGCATGATCGCCATCCAGCACACGGATCTTGATTAGCTCGTGACGTTGCAAATTCAGTGCGATTTCTTTTAATACGGATTCGGTCAAACCTGCGTTACCTATCATGACAACAGGATGCAAAGCGTGCGCGCGGCCTTTCAGCGCCAAGCGTTCGGGTACGGTGAGGGATAACATGCGGACTTTCTGTATTTTTAAGAGACGAATTCTAAACGATGAAGCCTTCTAAAACCAGCAAACAATGGATGCGTGAGCACGTCAGCGACCCTTTTGTGCAGCTCGCACAAAAAGAGGGTTATCGCTCGCGCGCCGCGTACAAGTTAATTGAGATTGATGCAAAAAATAATATTCTCAAACCGGGCATGGTGGTAGTGGATCTGGGCGCAACACCTGGTGGATGGTCACAAGTGGCCGCGCGCGCGGTGGGGCAGGGCGGCAAAGTGATCGCCTTGGATCTGTTGCCGTTACAGCCTTTATCCGGGGTGGACTTTATTCATGGAGATTTCCGCGCAGAGGCGGTGTTAAAACAGTTGATTTGTTTATTAAATGGCAGGCCGGTGGGGCTTGTAATTTCTGATATGGCACCTAATATAAGCGGTGTCGCATCTGCTGATCAGGCGCGCGCCATGCAATTAGCGGAACTGGCGCTGGAGTTTGCGCTCGAACACCTGCAAACGGATGGTGTTTTTCTGGTAAAAGTCTTTCAGGGAGCTGGGTTTGAGGCGTTTCTCAAGTTGCTGCGCAGCCGTTTTGCCAAAGTGGTTACGCATAAACCGAAAGCTTCGCGTGATCGCAGTAGTGAGTTGTATTTGCTGGGCAGCACCAAGCGCGAGCCAACCAGCTCGGACGCGAAGCCCTGAACCTGATTAGGGCACGTGCTTTTATGATGGGCGTTCTTGAGTAATCGGACAATACATAGTCTAATAACTCACCTTGGGCTGAATGTTCCGGTAGTTTTGAAGGAGTAAATAGTGAAAAATTTTAAAAGTGTAGCGGTATGGTTGGTTGTAGCCCTGATATTGATGACTGTGTTCAATCAATTTAATACGCGCTTACCATCTACGCAGTCACAACTTGATTATTCGCAATTCCTTGAAGAGGTCAAGCAAGGGCACATAGCCAAAGTGACCATAGAGGGGCGCGCTTTGAAAGCGACCACCAATGATGGTAAAAAAATTACCAGTTACGCGCCAAGTGATTTGTGGATGGTTTCTGATTTGCTCAAGAACGGCGTCAAAATTGAAGCCAAGCCGGAAGAAGAGCAATCCTTCCTGATGAATATATTTGTGTCATGGTTTCCAATGTTGCTCCTGATTGGGGTATGGGTATTCTTTATGCGCCAGATGCAGGGTGGCGGCAAGGGCGGTGCATTCTCGTTTGGCAAGTCGCGCGCGCGCATGCTGGATGAAAATAAAGAACGTATAACTTTTGCCGACGTAGCCGGATGTGATGAGGCAAAAGAAGAAGTTGCCGAGCTGGTGGATTTTTTGCGCGACCCGACCAAATTCCAGAATCTTGGCGGACGTATTCCGCGTGGCGTATTGATGGTGGGCAGCCCGGGTACTGGTAAAACCTTGTTGGCGAAAGCAATTGCCGGCGAGGCAAAAGTACCGTTCTTTTCCATTTCCGGTTCTGATTTTGTCGAAATGTTCGTTGGCGTGGGCGCAGCGCGCGTGCGTGATATGTTCGAGCAGGCTAAAAAGCAATCGCCGTGCATCATATTCATTGATGAAATTGATGCGGTGGGTCGCCACCGTGGCGCAGGGATGGGTGGCGGTAACGATGAACGCGAACAAACACTTAATCAGTTACTGGTTGAACTGGACGGGTTCGAACCGAGTGTGGGTGTGATCGTGATTGCTGCAACCAACCGTCCTGATGTGCTGGACGCAGCCTTGTTGCGTCCGGGACGCTTTGATCGTCAGGTGGTGGTTTCATTGCCGGATATTCGCGGGCGCGAACAGATTTTGTTGGTGCACATGCGCAAAATACCGATGGGCAGCGATGTCAAAGCAGATATTCTGGCGCGCGGTACGCCAGGTTTTTCAGGTGCTGATTTGGCTAACCTGGTCAACGAGGCAGCCTTATTCGCTGCACGTGGCAACAAGCGGTTCGTCGAAATGGATGATTTTGAGCGCGCCAAAGATAAAATCATGATGGGCACCGAGCGTCGCTCTATGGTGATGCCGGAAGAAGAACGGCGCAACACTGCCTATCACGAATCAGGGCACGCAGTTGTTGCCAAGCTATTGCCAAAAACTGATCCGGTGCACAAGGTGACCATTATTCCGCGTGGTCGTGCGCTTGGCTTGACCATGCAGTTGCCTACCGAAGATCGTTACAGCATGGACAAAAATCGTATTCTCGATACGATTGCGGTGTTATTTGGTGGCCGTATTGCCGAAGAAGTTTTCATGAAGCAGATGACCACCGGCGCGTCGAATGATTTTGATCGTGCCACTAAAATGGCGCGCCGCATGGTAACGCAATGGGGTATGTCTGAAGCGCTGGGTACGATGGTGTATAGCGAAGATGAAACGGAAGCTTTCTCCGGGCGTATGTTCACTTCCAGTAAAAGTATTTCTGAGGCGACCATGCAACAGGTCGATGCAGAAGTTCGTCGCATCATTGATCAGCAATATAATTTGGCGCGTAATTTGATCGAAGCGAATAAAGACAAGATCGAAGCCATGACCAAAGCGTTATTGGAATGGGAAACCATTGATGCCGATCAAATCAACGACATCATGGCGGGTAATGCGCCGCGACCACCCAAGCCCAGCCAGTCGGTGCAAACACCACCGCCGCAAGATGCCGCGCCAACAGCGCCGGCCACACCTTCGAACCAGGCCGCTCAAGAAACCTGATCATGCAGGGCGAAATTAAAGGGGCACGGGAAAATATCCCGGCCCCTTTGCTTTTTACCAAATGAAGCTGACCTGCGGCCATTTCACACTTGATCTTGCCCGGCCATTAGTGATGGGCATCGTCAATGTGACGCCGGATTCTTTCTTTGACGGCGGGCAACATGTTGTTCGCGATCGTGCTCTGGCGCATGCCCAACGTCTGATAGATGAAGGTGCTGACATACTTGATATAGGCGGCGAATCAACGCGTCCTGGCGCGCAACCAGTCAGTGCCCAGCAAGAGCTGGATCGTGTCATGCCGGTCATCGAAGGTTTGCGCGGCGCGCCTGTACCTGTCTCCATTGATACGTGCAAGCCGGAAGTGATGCAAAGCGCTATTGCTATGGGTGTACAGATGGTCAATGATATCAGCGCACTGGAAGACGAGGCCGCCATGTATACCATCGCCAGGCAGAATGTCGCGGTATGTTTGATGCATAAACAAGGCAAGCCGCAAACGATGCAAACGCACCCTGAATATCAAAATGTGTTGGATGAAGTCAGAAGATTTTTGTACGAACGTATCGTTGCGGCCAAAAATGCAGGTGTGCAGCAGAATCGTATCGTGATTGATCCGGGTTTTGGTTTTGGCAAGACATTGGCGCATAATCTCGAATTATTGCGACAGTTGGATACATTGTCCGATTTGGACGTTCCAATTTTGGTCGGCTTGTCACGCAAATCCATGTTGGGTACGTTAACCGGAAAAGATGTTGCGCAGCGTCAGTCAGCAAGCGTTGCGGCGGCGTTGATCGCAGTACAGCACGGCGCCGACATCGTGCGTGTGCATGATGTGGCAGAAACAGTAGATGCACTGAAGATATGGAATGCGGTGAATGGGGAATCAGGTGAGTAAACAGTATTTTGGTACTGATGGTGTACGTGGGCGTGTCGGCGAACATCCGATTACGCCGCAGTTCATCATGCATTTGGGCTATGCCGCCGGCAAGGTATTGGCGAGCGCCGACAACGCCGGCAGTGAACGCCCTGGTGTGCTGATCGGCAAAGACACGCGTATCTCCGGCTACATGCTTGAATCAGCTTTGGAAGCGGGCTTGATTGCGGCGGGGGTTGATGTCTATCTGGCCGGACCTGTTCCGACACCTGCGGTTGCCTACCTTACCCGCGCACTACGCTTGCAGGCGGGCATTGTGATATCCGCATCGCATAATCCATTCGACGATAACGGCATAAAATTTTTCTCGGCCAATGGCACCAAGCTGCCAGATGAAACCGAACGCGCCATTGAAGCCGCATTGGACGAGCCGATGCAAACCAATGCTTCCGATACATTAGGCAAGGCTAAACGTATTGATGACGCAATCGGTCGATATATCGAATTCTGCAAAAGCACCTTTCCGGCCAAGCTCGATTTACGCGGCATGAAAATTGTGGTGGATAGCGCTCATGGAGCAGCCTACCGCATTGCGCGACATGTGTTTCACGAGCTGGGCGCCGATGTTGTTGCGATAGGGGCGGAGCCGGATGGCAAAAACATCAATGCCGGATACGGCGCAACAGCGCCACAAAATTTGTGTAAGGCAGTGATTCAATCCCGTGCCGACCTTGGTATTGCTCTGGATGGAGATGGGGATCGATTGGTAATGGTGGATGCAAGTGGCAAACTTCATGACGGAGACCAGTTGCTGTATGTGATCGCCAAACATCGTCAGACACAGGACATGCTACGTGGCGGTGTGGCGGGTACCTTGATGACCAATCTGGCGTTTGAGCATGCCATGCAGCGCCTGAAAATTCCATTCAAGCGCGCCAAAGTCGGTGATCGTTATGTGATGGAGCTGCTGCAACATGAAAACTGGCAGCTTGGCGGAGAAAATTCCGGGCACATCATTTGTCTGGATAAGCACAGCACCGGAGACGGCATCATATCTGCATTGCAGGTATTGCACGCCTTGCGCGACAACCGGCAAACTCTCGCTGAAGCGGGTAGAGAGCTTAATCTCTATCCACAACAACTGGTCAATGTGAAAGTCAAAAAAGGCGTTAATTGTCTAACGCACCATCAAGTCAAAACAGCGGTGGTTAATGCCGAGCAGGCACTCAATGGTAAAGGACGTGTGCTGTTACGCATGTCCGGCACCGAACCACTGCTAAGAGTGATGGTGGAGGGAGAAGATCGGGATACGGTTGAAAAATCCGCTCAACTTATCGCCGAAACAGTGCGTTCCGTTGCCTTGCTGAATGCATAGCAGCGCTGAATTAGTCTGACATCATCTAATCGCACGTAAAGTCGGATTGGTGTTGAGGCCACCGATTTGCAGCGGAACCGCACTTTGCCCGGTGATGGTTAAATCGGCGAATGCTTTTCCTGATAGCTGCTGTTTTATCATGTCTATAGCGCCGCTTGCATTCAATATGCCAGCCGACATTTTTAGTTGTCTGAAATGGTAGGTGTTGTTGGCATAGGAGCAATCACCGCTTAATTCGTCAAAGTACGTTCTGCCGCCGGGCATGATTTCGGTACTTCGCAGACGCGCCGTCTCAACCATATCCATGCCATTGATGATCCCTTTCTTGATGACAAAGTTGCCGTTCATAATCGGCTCGTCGGTCAATTTGGACAGGCTCTCTGCCTGCATTTTGAAGTGTACGGTGCCATTCATGTCTCCGCTCAGTGAGGAGATCATGTTCTGCATGGTGATGGTTTTGGCCACCAGCGTGCCCTGCATGGACCAACCGGAATGCCAGTCAAGGCGGGCATCGCCCAGTAGAATGCCGCCGTAGATGCGGCTATCGAAATCGGTAATGATCAAGTTGTCTTTGTTGATTTCACCTGTGGCCGTCAAGTCATCGAACGTCCAGTTCGGTAGCAGGGGCAGGGCGCTGCCATGCACGGTGATTGCAACCAGGGCATGGCCTGCTTTGCTGGCATCGATGTCGAGCAAATATTTTCCCGCGTTTGCGCTTAAATGCGCTTGGGAGAGTCTGCCGGCTTGATTAAAGCCGATCTCGCCATGAATTTCTCCGAGCTGGATAGCCTCCGTGTCCAGCATGCCCTGACTGATCAGTATACGTTTTATCGGGAACGTATTATCAACTGCCAGCTGCTGCAGCCAGACGGTTATTTGTTGCAGTTTTGCCCCGCTGGCTTGCAAGCCTTGCAGATCAACGCTGTCTATTGTTTTAACCGGACTGAACAAACCAGTCAGAGAAAAGTTTGCTTGAGCTTGCCGCAATTGAACTTGCCGGTCTGATCCTATTGATACGTCGTGCAGTTCGATGCGTGGCGCAGGCAATATCCGTCCGGTTAACGAGCCGATATGCACGGGCTGTTGAAATTCTTTGCTCAGTTGTTGTTCCAGTGCGGGAATATAACCCCGCGTGGGCATAAGAGCGGGGGCGGCAACCAAGGTAATTAATGCTGATACGAGCAATGCTGCGCCAATCTTCCCCCATGGCACAGGCTGTCGAGGCTTTTGCGCGCGTTGTACCCTAGTTGCGGCGATTGGCGTTACGCGAGGTTGTGCGGCTTGCTGCGCAATTTTCTCGGCGTTGACTCGCGCCATTGAAATGGCACGCTGCTCGGCCTTGGCCCATGATTTGGCTTGTGCGTCAGCCAGTCGTCGGGTCTCAGCAAGTTGCTTGGCCGCAGTTTCAGAAATCTGCTCTTCAGCCGACTTGAGCTTTTCTGGCTCAGATTTTTTTTCACTCGGTAGCGACACATCCTGCTTGGGTATGGGCAGTTTTTCTTTGCTGCTGTCGGGTTCTATTGCCGCTGTCGGTTCGATTAATGGCAAAAGTTCTGCTGGTGTTTCGGGCGCTACATGATCAACACGCGCTGGAGCGATTGGAGTTTCTGTTGTGGCGAAGGTAAATTTGTCGAATTCAAATGGGGCAAGCCCGCTGTCCGCAGGCAAATCGGCATGACTGGACTCATCAATTGGCGGTGATGAAGCATCTACCAACTCGTAGACTTGGTGTTCACGTCCATGTTTGTCATTTTGCACGCCACGATATTGGAACAGATCAGCATATTCATCATTGAGCCTGGAGACGAAATCATGATAGGGGCGGGAAATATAAATCTGGTCTATACCCGCAAAACTCATGACTCGCTGCGCGTCATTGATGCCATCGCCAACCATATTGCTGCGCCCATTCATGTCTTCGACCACATTGATCGGGCCGAGATGAATGCCGATACGAACTTGCAGAGCGGGATAATCCTCATGGTTGTTGGCCGTGACGGCTTTTCGGAATTCCATCGCAACAGTCAATGCATCATCCGGATGCTGCAAGAATCCTATTGCCGCGCCATCACCCGTATCCAATATGATGTGCTCACCTGCGCCCAGCTTGTCCAGACACGTCGATACCAACTGATTAAACTGTTTTTTCAGATCAATTTGTTTGTTAACCGACAGTTTTGTGTAGCCAACCACATCGAAGAACAATACCGTTGCGCTGCTGGTGCGGCCTGGCAACACACCGGATTTTTGTTTGTTGAGTTCAAACGTAGCCTGATCGAACGCCAGCATATTCTGTGAACGCGAGAGCTTGATTTCTTCTGCAGCTTGAATTTTTACCGCTTCCAATTCAGCGCGGGCTCGGGCTATTTCTAATTCCGCTTGTGCTTTTGCCGCAGCGGCAAGCTCTTCGGCGCGCCGCTCAGCTTCAGCGCGCGCGCGCGCCGCTATTTCTGCTGCTATTTTGGCTGCTTCTAATTCGGCGCGGGCTTGCGCCATTTCTAATTCCGCCTGCGCTTGCGCCGCAGCGGCTCGCTCCCTGGCAAAACGCTCAGCCTCCGCTCTGGCCTGAGCCTCTTTTTCTGCGCGCACTCTGGCCTCTGCGGCAGCCCGTTCCCTGGCAATCAGTTCGGCCTCTGCCCTGGCTCGCGCTTCTTTTTCAGCTTGCACTTTTGCGGCGGCGGCCTGTTCTTTGGCAAGATGCTCAGCTTCTGCTCTGGCCTGAGCCTCTTTTTCTGCGCGCACTTTGGCCTCTGCGGCAGCGCGTTCTTTGGCAATCAGTTCGGCCTCTGCGCGTGCCTTGGCTTCAACGGCGGTCTGCTGTTTGGCAATACGCTCGGCTTCTGTTTTGGCCTGTGCTTCTTTTTCCGTTCGTGCTCGTGTTTCAGCGATGGCGCGCGCTTTATCAATGCGCTCGGCTTCCGCTTTAGCTCGCGCTTCTTCTGCCAGCAGTGTGTCAGCAGATGCTTTGGATCGAGCGGCAACTAATTTATTTCTCAGATTGGTAGCCTCGTTATCCAATGCAGCCGGAGATTGCTTGGGCGTGGCAGCCGGATCCGATTTTGGCATTGCCGTGAAATCGAGTTCCTCGGCAGCTTCGTTTGTTGTGTTGGCAGGTGAGGGCGAAGCCGGTTTTTTGAGTGGGATAACCAGCTTGGGGGTATGACCAACCTTAACCTTGCCCTGAATATAACCGTCGCTCTCCAACTCTTTGAGCACGGTTTCAAGGATGCCGCGCAGACTTGGCGCGGCGCGTTTGCTGATCTCGCCAAATGTTGCAGTGCCATCCACCATCAACAAGGTGCGTTTAATATCTCCGGATAGATGCGCAATACCGCTGCGTATCTCATCATCACCTTTGCGGGTCCTGACAAATACCGTTTTGCTATCCATTTCGCATTCTAACTCACGTCTGCACTATGTTTTGACAGAAAATCACTTTTTTGCGGGTGGCTGAGGCGGGTCAATTTGCCCGCCACTTTTCTCATCATTTTTACCAAATAATGTATTCAGGAATCCGCCCACTTTGATTCCGGCGGCAGTTCCCAGTCCCGGCCCCAAAATTGCCGTGCCCACCGCCGCACCAGCCATGCTTGATTTAGTCGGTCTTACCACTGGGGCACTGGCCGTGCCGGTTACTACCATCGGCACGCTGACCAAGCCGACTGTGTTCTTGATATTGGCGTCCAGCGCTCCGCTCAGTTGCGAATCCGGGGCAATATCTATTTTGCCGGACGCATTCAATACCCCTGACGCGAGTTTCAGATCTCTGAAATGATAACCACCGGCGTCAATGTTGAGCAAACCGGTCAGACTATCAAAGCCTGTCGCTGCGTCCTTTCCAGTATTTTTGCCAAGAATGTTGGCCGCCTGGACCAAATCCACTTTGCCTATTGCGCCATTGCGTAAACTTAATTGACTCTCCAGTTGCAAACCACCCAAGAACTGTCCGTGCGAGTTTAGTGGCATGCCAAGATGGACAGTTCCGTTCAAGTCTCCGCTGAACAATAGCTCATTGCTAAAAGCCTGCACCAAAGGCTGCATGGCGACCTCATAGACTGAAGCATCTGCAATCAATGATGACTTGTCAAAATTCAGCGTGGCAGAGCCGGTCAAGCCACCGCCATACGACTTTGCTTCGAGCTTGCTGAAATCCAGTTGTGCCGCCCGAAACACGATATGGGTGTTAATTTCGTCAAATTCCAGTGGATGTTTGGCCTTGCTCGCAACCCGAAGTTGCAGGTGGCTGATATGGGCGTCACCGGAAAACTGGAAAGCATTTTTCCCTTTGGTCGAGGCGCCGCTGTCCATCTGCCCCTGTAGCTTCAAGTCACCTAGCAGAATTTTCGGGAATTGCGGCACTGTCCAGGCATGCGCATTAACCAGCACGGAAAAACGCTGTTCCGGCAGCGGCAAAATGGTTACGGAGATTTTTTTTTCATTCATGGCAAACCACAGTTGCTGGGGTTTGCCGGCTTCGTCCAGCTCTATCTTGCCCTCAATCGGCCCGAACGACATTTTCGGCGTGGTTAAATTGATGCCTGACAGTTGCACTTCATGCACTGCCACGCTTGATGAAGTTGCTGGCGCATTGGTCAACGTGGCGATCAGTTTTTGTATTTGAGCGAAGCTGGCTGTGCCGCCCTGTAAGACTATGCTGCGTATCGCCAATTTGCCGGATAACAGGTCAAGCATATCCAGCTCTGCTTTTATCGACTGAAGGGATACGCCCGGTTTACTGCCCACATGCACACCCAGCAAGGCAAGATGAGGCAAGGGTAGTGGCGCGAGTTTCAGTTGTTGTATGTTGACCGTTTCGTGCAACTGCTCGGTCAACAGTTTTTCCGCTTCCGGGATATAGGAATTTAACGGGATCAGATATAGCGCAATAGCTGCCAGAATCAGTACAGCAAAAAGTGCGGCCAACAGCCGTTGTAAAAACTTTATCATCAGCCGCATATACTAAATCTGCCCGAGAGTTGATTTTCAGAAAATGCCTTGCAGTTTAACACCCGCCGCCTGCCGGACGGCTTTAGCGTGAAAATGACGTGCGGGTGGCATTCCGTTAAACTCATGCGCCATGAATTACCGCATCCTTTTCGTTTCCCTATTGTTCCTTTCCGCCTGTGGCGGTGGGCTGTGGAACAATCCTTATCCGGGTGCGGATGACGGCAAGTCAATACTCTATACCGCGTTTACCGAACGGCCCAAACACCTTGATCCAGCCCAGGCATACAGCGAAAACGAATACGAGTTTCTTGCGCAAATTTATTTGCCGCCGTTGCAATACCACTACTTGAAACGGCCATATCAACTGATTCCCTTGGCCGCCAGCGAGATACCGTCGGTGCATTATCTGGACAAGCAGCGCCACCCTTTGCCGGACAATACACCCGCAGAAAAAATCGCCTACAGTGTGTACGACATCCATATCAAGTCCGGCATGCGCTATCAGCCACACCCTGCATTTGCGCTGGATGCAAACGGCAAGCCGGAGTATGGCAAATTGACGGCCAGTGCGTTGCGCGATATTCACGGGCTGGGCGATTTTCCGCATAGCGGTACGCGCGTGGTGACAGCGGCAGATTATGTATATCAAATCAAGCGCCTTGCCAACCCACAATTGCACCTGCCAATTTTTGGCGTGATAAGCGAATACATCGTTGGTTTCAAGGACTATGCCGCGACGTTGCAACAGGCGCTGAAGAAAAATCCTGACGCGTTTCTCGATTTGAACAACTATCCATTGCCGGGCGTACAGGTGGTGGATGAACACACCTATCGTATCGAGATCATCGGCAAATATCCGCAATTTCTGTATTGGCTGGCGATGCCGTTTTTTGCGCCAATGCCGTATGAGGCAGAGCGATTTTATGCGCAGGACGGAATGCGCGAACGTAACCTGCAGCTCGATTGGTGGCCGGCAGGCAGCGGGCCATATTACCTGTCCGAGAATAATCCCAACCAGCGCATGGTGTTGAGCCGCAACCCCTATTACGACAGTGAAACTTATCCGGCACAGGGTGAGTCAGGCGATGCGGCGGCGGGCTTGCTGGTCGATGCGGGCAAGCCTTTACCGTTGATCGACCGGATTGTGTTCACGCTGGAGAAAGAAACGATTCCGTACTGGAATAAATTTTTGCAGGGCTATTACGATGCTTCCGGCATCAGCTCGGACAGTTTTGATCAGGCTGTGCAAATCAATGTGGGCGGTGAGGCAACCGTGACAGACCAGATGCAAGCGCAAGGAATTAAACTTGCTACCTCCGTGGCAACATCCACCTTGTATACCGGTTTTAATTGGCTGGACCCGCTTGTGGGAGGAGACTCGGAGCGGGCGCGCAAGTTGAGGCAGGCCATCGCCATCGCAGTAGACTTCGAAGAATTTATTTCCATTTTCGCCAATGGCCGCGGCATTGCCGCGCAATCGCCGATTCCTCCCGGCATTTTTGGCTACCGTGCAGGTGAAGCAGGAATCAATCATTACGTATATGACTGGGTGGATGGCATGCCCAGACGTAAGCCGATTGAACAGGCAAAAAAACTGCTTGTCGAAGCAGGCTATCCGAACGGAGTGGATGCAAAAACCGGGCAGCCGCTGGTGATCAATCTGGACACCACGGCAACTGGTGTGGGTGACAAGGCAAGGCTTGATTGGCTGCACAAACAACTCGACAAGATCAATGTGCAATTAGTGGTGCGCAGCACTGACTACAACCGCTTTCAGGACAAGCTGCGCGAGGGAGACGTGCAGATGTTTTATTTTGGCTGGAATGCCGATTATCCCGATCCGGAAAATTTCCTGTTCCTGCTTGATGGCGCCCAGGCAAAAGTGGGCAAGGGCGGCGAGAACGCCGCGAATTACAGCAACCCGGAATACGATAAATTATTCGCGCAAATGAAGAACATGGCAAACAGCCCGGCGCGTCAGGCCATTATCGACCGGATGCTGGAAATCCTGCGCTACGATTCACCGTGGCTGTGGGGCTATCATCCGAAAAATTATGTGTTGCAACATGGCTGGTTGAGCAATGTCAAATCGAATGTAATGGCAAATAACAAACTCAAATACTGGCGCGTAGATGCAGTGCAGCGCGACGGATTGCGCCGTACATGGAATCATCCGGCAAGCTGGCCGTTATGGCTGGGAGAGGCGGTTTTATTGCTGTTCGGTGGATGGATATGGCGTGTCTTGCGACAACGTGAGGAGGCGAAATAATGAGCCTGTTCGCTTTGCTTGCCGCGCTGTCGCTGGAACAATTTCATCCGCTTTCTGCACGTAAATACCTGTTTGGCTGGTTATCCGGCTACGTCCATTTTTTCCAGTATCATTTTAATGCAGGTGAGCGCAAGCACGGAAAAATCGCCTGGCTGCTGGCGGTCTTGCCCTTATTAACTGCTGTAATTGCGGCATATTGGTTGCTGTATCAGGTGCACCCAGTTTTTGCTTGGCTGTTCAATGTGCTGGTGTTGTATCTCACTATGGGCTTCCGGCAATTCAGTCACTACTTCACCGATATTCAACAAGCGTTGCGTGACAATAATCTGGACGAAGCGCGCCGCCTGTTGTCACAGTGGCGCGGCCTGCCTGCGCACGAATTGAATACCGAACAAGTGGTGCGCGTCACGATAGAGGAGGCGTTGCTTGCCTCACACCGCAATGTATTTGGAGTGGTTGCCTGGTTCGTGTTGTTCAGCACAATTGGGCTGGGCGGTGCGGCGGGCGCGCTGCTGTATCGTCTGGCGCAATTTTTGCGCAAGCATTGGGGCGATGAAGAAAAGTTGCAGCTTGGGCAATTCGGCGGTTTTGCGCGACAAATATTCAGCCTGCTGGAATGGCTGCCAATTCGCATGACCGCATTGACCTTTGCCATTGTCGGTGATTTTGAAGATACCATTTATTGCTGGCAGACCCAGGCTTCAAGCTGGCCGGATCATGCGACAGGGATACTGCTGGCCAGCGGCGCGGGTGCGTTGGGTGTGCGGTTGGGCATGCCGATTCCGCAGGATGGTGTGCTGTTGGACCGGGCAGAATTGGGCGTTGGGGACGAAGCTGATGTTGATTTCCTGCACAGCACAGTCGGGCTGGTGTGGCGTGCGGTGGTGTTCTGGCTGATTTTGTTACTGCTGCTGACGCTGGCGAGTTTGTTGAGCTAGGACATTGCTACAGGGTGACGGGCGTGACGCCGGGCTGCCAGACCGGATATTTTTTCATGCTGGCGGCAAACAGCTCAGAGCGTAACCAGCTTTCCAGCCAGTTTCGCAACGCGACATAAGGCGTTTGCGCAAACCAGTCTTTATCCACTTCAGCAAATTGCCGGATAAAAGGGAAGATGCCCGCGTCGGCGATGGATATGCCATCGCCGAGCAGATAGCGCGTCGCGCGTAATTTATTTTCCAGTTTTTGTAAAAACACTTCGGCCTGCGCGCGGTAGTCGTTGCGCGGTTGCTCTGGGTAGCGGTCGGGATATTTGTAGTGATCCAGGTGCAGTTTGAAGGTCGTGTCGTTTTCGAAAATAAGTGCCGTCGCCGCAGCAACGTGACTATCATTTTTCCCCAGCCAGCAATCCGGGTCGTGCTGGTGTAATGCCCATTGCATGATGTCCCAGCTTTCATCAATCACACGGCCATCGGCAAGTATCAGCACCGGCACGCTGCCTTTTGGTGATGCTGTCAACATATCGGCAGGTTTGTCGCGTAATGCGACTTCGCGCAACTCAACCGTCACAGCGGCAGCGCAAAGTGCAAGGCGTGCACGCATTGCGTAAGGGCAGCGGCGAAAAGAGTAAAGGATGGGCAGCATGAAGTTGAATTGTTTGTTCAGCAGCGCATGGAACCTTGAATCAGGCCTGGAATATATGCCGTGGTTTGATGACCAGCATCACGCCGAGCAAACTCTCGATCAGATACAGAATGCTTGATATACCGTGCAACATTTTAAAGCGACCGGCGAGCGTGCTGTGCATGATGTCGGCAGGCAGCACCTGTGCCTTGAGGTTGGCTATGGCAGGCTGGAGGCCGCACTGCAATATCAGGGTGATGAGCAGCATGACCGCCACGATCCAGAACAACGGCTGACGCAGCACTGTGCCACCAAACAGGCGAATGCGATAAATCAATAGATATGCCGCGCACGCCATGCCCAGATAATTCACCCAGGTAAACATCTGTCCGGCCAACAAGCCCGCCAGTTGTCTGTCGGGTTGAGCGTAAAACAAAACCGGCGCAGCCAGATAGCCGATTGCCCACAGGGCGCCGACCCAGGCGGTGATGAGCAATGCGGCAACAGCGTGAGCTAAATTTTTCATGACGCCAAGAGTAGCATAGTCGTGTTTGCTGGCAAGCTGGACAAGCATGCGCACTGCTTGGACAATGGCAAACTACCATCCTGACATTGTTGCCCATGTGGACTGAACATATTAAATATCTGGTGGGGATTTTCGCCGTGCTCAATCCGCTCGGCGTCATCCCGATTTATCTCAGCCTGATGGCTGACCGCAGTTCGAATGAAATGCACCACACCTCCGGCAAGGTCGCCGTTGCAGTGGCAATCATTTTGATTCTGGCGATTTGGCTGGGCGACAGGTTACTGTCGTTCTTCGGCATCGGTATTCCGGCCTTCCGCATCGCGGGCGGCCTACTGTTGCTCATTATCGCCATTGCCATGTTTAACGCCAGCACCAGTCCGGCGCGGCACACCGATGCAGAGCAGGCGGCGGCAGAAATCAAACATGACATTGCTGTTGTGCCGCTGGCGATCCCTTTGCTGGCAGGGCCGGGCACCATCAGTCTGGTGATTGTCGATGCGCACCAAGCGGCCAGCTTCCCCAGCCGATTTCTGTTCAGTGTTGAAATTATCGGCATAGCGATGATTGTCTGGCTGGTGTTGCGGCTGGCCGAGCCTATCGGCGGACGTCTTGGCACGGGTGGCTTGAACATTGCCACACGGGTGATGGGCTTGATATTGGCGGCCATGGCGGTGCAGCTCATGGCGGATGGCATGCTGGAGCTGTTTCCCGGCTTGTCGCGCTAGCGTTGCCCCACCAACTTCAACACCTGTGACAAATCGGTGGGTAGTGTTGATGCCGCTTGCGGGCCTTCGATTTTCACCTCGGTCCAATCCACTATCTCTCCCGCGCCCCAAGACACCAGCGAGGCGAGGAAAAATACCAGCACCCCGCGTGTCATACCCCTGTTAATTTCCTGTTCGTCCAACTGCCGGTTGATATACCAGGCAGCGATGAAAAACACGATGGTCGAGATAACGATGTTCAACATAAAACTGCGGGTGCCGTTATGACAGGTGCCCCATTTTGCCGCTCTGATAGTCCATCATGGCCTGATGGATCTCCTGTGCGGTATTCATCACAAATGGCCCGCTGCCGACAATCGGCTCATCGATCGGCTCGCCGGCAAGCAATAATAGGGTCGCGCCTTGCCCGTTGTCGATACGAATAGTCTCACCGCTATGCTCAAACACGCCGACCTCTGCAGCGTTGATGAAATCGGAGCCGTTCACCCGCAACTTGCCTTTCAGCACCACCAGTGCGGTGGTGTAACCGTCAGGCATGGCGAGATCGACTTGCTGATTACTGACAAGGCGGATATCCCACACGTTAACTGGTGTGAAGGTTTTGGCTGGCCCTTTTGCTGTGGCGAATTCGCCGGCAATGACACGCACCGTTCCGGTGTTGTCAGGGAGGTTCACGGTGGGAATCTGCGCATTCAAAATTTCCTGATAACGCGGTGACGACATCTTGTCTTTGGCGGGCAGGTTTACCCAAAGCTGCACCATTTCAAATTTTCCACCGCGTTGTGCGAAGCCGCGTCCGTGAAATTCTTCGTGCACCAAGCCGGATGCCGCAGTCATCCACTGCACGTCGCCGGGGCCGATACTCCCACCCCCGCCCGCAGAATCCCGGTGTTCCACCGCGCCATCGTAAACAATGGTCACGGTCTCAAAGCCGCGATGCGGATGCTCGCCGACACCAAGGCGTTTATCAGTCGGTTGAAATTCCGTCGGGCCGGCATAATCAAGCAGCAGAAAAGGGCTGAGAATCGCCCCCTGCCCGGAATATGAAAACAGTGTCCGAACCGGGAATCCGTCGCCTACCCAATGACGATCTACATTGCGCCGGATGCTGTGCAGCTTTTTGATTGATTTTTTTTCGTGGTTGGTTTGCATGGTGGGTCTCCTGGTGAGAAAACTGTGACATTACGTTTTGGTTTTAGTTTATTGTTATTCAGATTGGTAACACTGTTAGGCGGTGTATAGGTGTTACCAATATTTCGGATATTTGGCATCACGAGTCACATTGTTGTAAATCAGGGCGACCGCTACTAAAACTAATGAACCAACCAGTGTAGGGAATAATAAAAATCCCCATGTGGGTTGGAGTAAAAAAACGATGACTGGATTTGAACCGGCAGGTGGATGTACCGTACGAGTGAGCATCATGAGCGCAATAGCTGTACCTACGGCAAGAGCCATAGCCCACCAGTGAGGGCCAAAGGTTGTCAGAAAAACGAGGCCAATCAGAGAGCTTATAACGTGGCCAGCAACTACGTTTCTGGGTTGAGAGAACGGCACGTCTGGATAACCAAACACGAGTACACATGATGCGCCGAATGATCCGAGTACCAGCGCAACCGAAAAATAGTCGGTCAGTGCCGCAATTGAGGCAACAGCAAGAAACCCGCCTAGCCACGCAAGGCCAACGGCCTTGTTTGTCGCTTTTGGGGGAAGCTGTGCCCCATCACCTTTTAGTTTTCTCAGAAATGTATTCATGTGCTTCCTTTCCTTGCTACCGCGAGATAGCGCTGCCATGAACCAAAAAGTGATGACTTAGTACAGCCGCTCGTTTCAGGGATGTCTTCGAATGGTAGACAAAATTAGAAGCGGTGTACAGGGGAAAAGAGCAGTGAGACGGCTGATGCGACCGGTGTTGTAAAAGTGAGTGCTACCCCGAGTACGCGATACCCATAATTTAAATTTTCTTTGTCAGGTGTTTGACTGCGAATGCATTTTTAGACGATTGGCCCACCCCTTACCGAGCCAGCTAGAAAAGCCAAAGATGATGGCTGCACTACCACATAATGACGTTAAAATGACACTAGATAGTTCAAGTATTTCTTTTAGTTCCACATCTATTTTTTCAGTATCTGACGAGTGGGCAAGGAACAGTGACTAAAGAAGCCGAGCTTACATTACGTGCTTTTACGTGCGTCCGTGTTGAGCGTGGTGAGCCTGTCGCTGAGTGGGCAACATCAATACGGCTACATTAGTGGGAGCTTTTGCCAATTCTGGAGTTAACAACACTAGATTGCCGCCCTTTTGGTGGGTTGCGTAATGTTTTCCACGCACATTTTTTACAAAGTCTTCACGACGATATTCGATGCGTATTTTTTAAGCTTTCTTCATAAATATCCGTTCGTATTTGGCGGTAAATCCGAGCGTTAATTATTACGAACCAGATTAAACGTTACATTATTGGAAAAGGTATCAGTCGGACTGCGCCACATGCGTCCAATAGCGGCGATGCGTTTCGCGGTAGCGTTCTATGTGCAAATCCTGTGCGCTCATGTTCACCAGAATTGCACCGTCTTGATCCGAGCGGAACAACTCTGCGCCGCTGTCGGCATAGCGTTGCACGATTTCCTGTTTCGGATGGCCAAAGCGGTTGCGGTAGCCGACGGTAAACACGGCGTAGTCGGGCAGGGTGGCAGTGATGAATTCAAGCGTGGATGAAGTCTTGCTGCCGTGATGCGGCACAACCAGCAAGGTGGTGAAAAGTTTGTCGGCATGTTCATTGATCAATCGTGCCTCGGATTTTTTCTCGATGTCTGCGGTCAGCAGAATGCGTTGCTCGCCGATGCTGATGCGCAAAACACAGCCTCGGTCGTTGTCACGGATTGTTTCATCGTTGTAGCTGGCGATGTCGGGATGCAAAATCTCAAAACCGACGCCGTCCCAATCCCAGTGTTGTCCGTCGGCACATCTTTGCGGGTGGGTGGCGTGTTGCAGCAGCACATGTCCATCCGGCAGTGAAGACAGCAGCCAGTCTATCGGCATGGCTTGCATGACGGATGCCGCACCACCGGTGTGGTCGCTGTCATCGTGCGTGAGTATCAGGCCATCCAGTTTGGCGATGTCCATCGCGCGCAAGGCCGGAATCAAAATGCGATTGCCGCTGTCATTTTCGTTGCTGAAATCCGGCCCGGTGTCGTACAGCAGTGCGTGACGCTGGGTTTGCACGGCAACCGCCAAGCCTTGCCCGACATCGAAGATGGTCAGACGCAAGGAGTTTTGTACGGGCGCTTCGGGGGCATTAAAAAACATCGGCAACATTAACACCAGCCCCAGCCAGCGTGACGGAAAACCGCGCGGCAACAATATCCATAACACGCCCAGCATACCCGCCACGATGCTCCATGCGGGTGGCGCATGTTGCGTCCACACCGCTTGGGGCAAGGCGTTCAACCAAGTCAGGCACACCATGCTCCAGCTCATCAAGAGATGCGCCAACCACAGCGGCGCATCGAATGGCAACACTACGCCCAACAACGTGAGCGGCACGACAACCAGGCTCACCAGCGGAATTGCAAAGGCATTGGCGATGGGTGAGACCAGTGAGACTTGTTGAAACAGTGCAAGCAACATGGGAATCAGGCCGATGGTCATCGCCCATTGCACTTTGCCGTACTCGGCCAGCCAGTGGCTGCGCCCGATGCGGTGTGCCGTGACGTAGAGGATGAGCGCCACTGCGCCAAACGACAGCCAGAAACCGGGCGATAAAACTGCCCACGGGTCGGGAATCAGCACGCCGAGCAGGGCAATGCTAAGCATTTGTCCGAGTGAAAAATTGCGATTCAGCCAAAGCGCGATGGCGACAGCGCCGACCATATAGACGGTGCGTTGTGCCGGTACTGCATAGCCGGAAATGAGCGCATAGCCGAGCGCGACCAGCAGTGCCATCAATGCCGCCGCTTTGCGTGCCGGTAGCAGCAAAGTGAGGCGTGTGCTGCGCCGCCACAGCCAGTAGGTTAGAGCGAAGCCCAGGCTCGCCAGCATGGTGATGTGCAAACCGGAGATGCTCATCAAGTGGTTTACGCCGGTGCGAGTGAATACCTGCCATTGGTTTTGCGCGATGCTGCTTTGGTCGCCGATTGCCAACGCGCTCAACACGCCGGCATACGGCGCACCGGGCAGCGTGGCGTTGAACTTGTCGCGCACCGATTCACGCCAGGATTCAATGCGGTAGGCCAAGCCGCCGGCCAGAGCATCAAGACGCAGATTGTCGCCCTTGTTGTTTACGTAGCCGATCGCACGGATGTTGTTTTCCAGCGCCCACAATTCAAAGTCCGACCCGAACGGGTTGCTGCTGCCGTGCGGTTGTTTCAGACGCAAGGTCAATTGCCAGCGTTCGCCCGCGCGTGGTTTCGGTGCAGTTGCATCTTGGTCGAGATAGGTGCTCAGGTAAATGTGCCGCGGCACGGTGGCTTGTGGCGTGAGCGTTTTTTCAACGTCAAAGCTAAAACGCAAGCCGTGCTCGTGGTTGCGCGGTAGTTCGGCGACGACGCCAATCACTTTGATGTCGTGCCCCTGCCATTCATCCGGCAGGCTGATGGCAAGGCGTTGTTCCGCTTGCCATGCAGCGTGGTAGAAACCCAGCCCGGCGGCAAACAGGGCAATCAATATGGCGCGCGCCACACGCAGCCAAGGCTGCCGGGTTGAAATCAGTACCGCGAGCGGCAAGCCCGGCAACAGCCACGCCCAGGTGAAATCCGGCAAGGCGGCTTGCTGTTGCAAGTACCACACGCCAAAAGTAAAAAAGATGGTGAAGAGAACCATGTGTGCAAAGTAACGTGTGGGTACAGCATCGTCATACGGGTGAGGTGACGGGCCGCAGTGATATCGCAGTGACTCGCCAAAAAAAATGCAGCGTCAATCAGCCGGATTGATTATTTTAGTCGTGCTCGGTTTGTAGTACGCCATCAATCAGGCGCAAGCGGCGTTGCATTCGTCCGGCCAGCTCGAAATCATGGGTGACGACGATAAAACTGGTATTGAGTTTTGCATTGAGTTGTTGCATCAATTCAAACAAGGCTTGCGCGCTGTTGCGGTCCAGATTGCCGGTCGGTTCATCCGCCAGCACACAAGCGGGCTCTGTCACCAGTGCCCGCGCTACTGCGACGCGTTGACGTTCGCCGCCCGACAATTCAGAAGGTAGATGTTGAATGCGTGCTGCCAGGCCAACTTGTTCCAGCATGGCAGCGGCACGCGGGTTGGCCTTGCTGTGTTTCATGCCGCGTATCAGCAACGGCATGGCGACATTTTCCAGCGCGGTAAATTCTGCCAGCAAATGATGAAATTGATAAACGAAACCGAGTGAGCGATTGCGCAATTCACCGCGCTGCACCTCGCTCATTTGTTGCACAGCCTGACCGAGTATTTGCACGCTGCCGCTACTGACTTGATCCAGGCCGCCGAGCAGATGCAGCAGTGTGCTTTTGCCGGAACCGGAAGCGCCCACGATGGCGATGCGCTCGCCGCGTTGTACTTCGAGATTGACGCCCTTGAGCACTGGCACGTTCAAATTGCCGAGCTGGTAAGTCTTGCTCAATTCACGGCAGGAAATCACTACCCCTGTTTTCTGATTATTCATAGCGTAGCGCCTCTGCCGGTTGTGTTTGCGCCGCTCGATAACTTGGATAAAGCGTAGCCAGCAAGCTGATCAAAAAGGACATGCCAGCGATGAGTGCGACTTCGTGATAGTGCAGGTCTGAGGGTAGTTCGCTGATGTAGTAAACGTCTTTGGCGAGAAACTGTACGTGGAATAAATGTTCGATGAAGGGGACTACAGTATTCAGATTAAGTGCCAGCACGATGCCGCCAATGCTACCGAGCAAGGTGCCGACCAATCCGATGATCACACCCTGAACGATGAAGATTTTCATGATGCTGCGCGGCGATGCGCCGAGCGTGCGCAAGATGGCGATATCAGCCTGCTTGTCGGTGACGGCCATGACCAATGTCGAGACAATGTTGAACGCCGCCACGGCGACAATCAGCGACAGGATGATGAACATCATTTTCTTCTCTATCTTTACCGCGCGGAAATAATTGCTGTTCTGATGCGTCCAGTCGTTGGCGTATAAATCTGGTGGCAACTGTTGCTGCAATTCATCTGCCACGCGCGGCGCGAGATCAAGATCGTGCAGTTTTGCACTGAGGCCGGTTACCGCATCGCCCAGTTGAAACAATTTTTGTGCATCGTTGATGTTGATCAGCGCGAGACTGTTGTCGTAAGGAGCCATGCCGATTTCAAAGATACCGACGATACGAAATTGCTTGAGACGAGGAATCATTCCGGCAGGCGTTATGAGCCCTTGCGGGGTAATCAGCACGATCCTGTCGTTGAGCCTGACGTTTAATGCGTGCGCCAGATCAGAGCCAAGCACAATGCCAAATTCACCGCTGCGTAAATCGCCCAAATTGCCTGTTTTGAATTTGCTGGCGAGTTCAGTGATCACCGCTTCACGCGCCGGGTCGATGCCGCGCACCAGCACGCCTTGCACGTTTTGACCATACGACAGCATTCCCTGTCCGGAGATGTAGGGTGCGACGGCAGTGACCTGCGGATTTTGCGTGACCTTGCTTAATACCGTTTGCCAGTCATTCAGTCTGCCACCATCTGTAACGATTTCCAGTTGCGGTGAAGCGCCCAGCATGCGCTCGCGGATTTCTTTCTGGAAACCATTCATCACCGACAGCACCACGATCAGGGCGAGCACGCCCAATGCCATACCCAGCATGGAGATCAGCGAGATAAAAGAGATGAAGTGGTTGCGCCGCTTGGCGCGGGTGTAACGCAGACCAATGAATAGTTCGTAAGCTTGCATCTATAAATCTACTACGCAGCCAGATTGTTGTGTCGCGCGCTTGTTCAATCCTTGCCTATCTGCTCGATATGTCTCGTCAATCACTGCGCGGCTCCTTGCACCCTGGCTTGCTCGCGACGATTTCTAGAGCTGCCCAAAGTTTATTTGTGGGTCGCCAGTGTGCCACAAGCCCGCAGGCTGCGACAGTGCAACTCAATGTTAAACTGGTTGACATGAAAAATTTGACTCTGGTTATTCCCGATTTGCTTCTGCCCAAAGCGTTAGCGGTGCAAATGGGCGCAGATTTACCTGTGCCAGCACTGGAAAAATTGCTCAGTCATGGACACAAGGAAAGCTTGCAAGACGTCGCACTGGAAGATTTTCTGTGTGAAAAATTTGCCGTGCCGTGCGTAAACGGTGCGCCGCTTGCGCCACTGAGCGCCGCATTTGACGGGTTGGGACAAGGCTGCTGGCTGCGTGCTGATCCGGTGCATCTGGATTTGCAGCGTGATCAGTTGCGTTTGACTGGTGTGGAAATGAGCAGCGCAGATGCCATATTATTCTGTGCCAGTTTGAACGCGCATTTTGTTAACCAAGGGCTGGAGTTTTTTGCGCCCCATCCGCAACGCTGGTATGTCCGCCTGAGCACGCTGCCGAAAATTCATACCGCGCCGCTTTCCCAAGTGTTGGGTGCGAACGTGCTGGGGGTTTTGCCGACGGGTGAAGATGCGCTGCGCTGGCATCAGTTGTTCAATGAAATCCAGATGCTGCTATTCGCGCATCCGGTTAACCAGGCTCGCGAGCTGCGTGGCGAATTATCGGTCAACAGTGTCTGGTTGTGGGGCGGAGGTTGCAGCGATGGCGCCACGGTGGCGCAAAGTCCTTATCACGGCGCCAGCTCGGACGAAATACTGGTGGAAATATTGGCCGCCGCCGTACACATACCGTTTTTGAAATCTGCCGCGCAATGGCAGGCAGATGCGTCCGGGGAAACACAGCTATTGGTTTGGGCTGGTTTGCGTTCAGCATTGCAGCGGGGCGATCTTGCCGGCTGGCATTCGGCCTTGCAGGCGTTTGAGGCTGGATACGCCCGACCGATCTGGCAGGCGTTGCGTGACGGCAAGCTGGAGAAGCTCAAGATAGAGGTTCTGGCGGGCGCAAATTCCTGCTCAATCTCACTGTCCAAAGCTGCCGCTTGGGCGTTCTGGCGACACACCCAAAAATTTGCCAGGCATTCAGTGGTTTGAAATAGGGCCAACGGTTTATAATGGCCCCTTGTCGCGCCGCCTTACAGTGGGAACAACATGAAAATATCATTTCTGGATTTTGAAAGTCCGATTGCAGAGCTGGAAGATAAAATCGACCAGCTGCGCTATGTGCAGGACGATTCCGCAATTAATATCACCGACGAAATTTCACTCCTGTCCAAGAAGAGTGAAGCGTTGACCAAAGATGTCTATGCGAAGCTGACACCCTGGCAGATTTCGCAAGTGTCGCGGCATCCGCAACGTCCTTATACATTGGACTACATCGAGAATTTATTTACTGATTTTGAAGAGTTGCACGGTGACCGCGTGTTTGCCGATGACAAGGCAATCGTGGGCGGTTTGGCGCGTTTCAACGGGCAAAGCGTGATGGTGATCGGTCATCAAAAAGGCCGTGATACCAAGGAAAAAATCATCCGGAATTTTGGCATGCCGCGTCCTGAGGGCTACCGCAAGGCGATGCGCCTGATGCGTATGGCAGAGAAATTCTCCATTCCCATCATGACGTTTATTGACACACCCGGAGCCTATCCCGGCGTGGGCGCGGAAGAACGCGGCCAGTCCGAAGCGATTGGGCGCAACCTCTACGAAATGGCGGAACTGCGCGTGCCGATTATCTGCACGGTGATCGGTGAAGGCGGTTCAGGCGGCGCGCTGGCGATTGCGGTAGGCGATGTTTTACTGATGCTGCAATACAGCACTTATTCGGTGATTTCGCCGGAAGGTTGCGCTTCAATTTTGTGGAAGAGCGCCGAGAAAGCAGCGGATGCCGCAGAAACGCTGGGCATTACTTCCACACGTTTGAAAGCGCTCGGCCTAGTGGATAAAATCATCAATGAACCATTGGGCGGTGCACATCGCGATTACGCAGCAACCATGCAGAGTGTGAAAAAGGCATTGCAGGACGCGCTGAAAACCGCGCAAGACAAACCGACGGCCAATTTGCTGCAAGATCGTTTCAATCGTCTGATGAGCTATGGCAAGTTCAAGGAAGTTTCGCTCCAGTAAAAAAAATCTGCTGCGTGACGCAAACCGGAAAGTTGCCTGTGACTGAGCATAATCTGGTCGAACAGGTCGCAGCCGAAATCAGCCCGTTGCTGGCAGCGCAAGATTCTATTCTGATCGGTCTGAGCGGCGGGGCGGATTCGGTCGTATTGCTGCACGTCTTGCATCAACTCGCGCCGCGTTTTTCCTGGCGACTTTCCGCGCTGCACGTTCATCATGGCATCAGTCCGCATGCCAATGCCTGGGCTGATTTCTGCGCCCAACTTTGCGCACAATATCAAATTCCATTGCATATCGAGCGAGTTGATATCGCACCGCTGCGCGAACATGGCATTGAGGCGGCAGCGCGCAAACTGCGCCATGCGGCATTTGCACGTCAACCCTGCGATTTTGTCGCGTTGGCACATCACGCCGACGATCAGGCAGAAACATTGTTGCTGCAACTGCTACGCGGTGCCGGGGTGCGTGGCGCGAGTGCCATGCCACTACTTGCGCGACGTGAAAATTTGCCGAATTTGTTGCGTCCTTTGTTGCGCTGTTCGCGTCAGGAAATTTTCGCTTATGCCTGCGCGCAACAGTTGCAATGGATAGAAGATGAAAGCAATGCGGACGATAGCTACCCGCGAAATTTTTTGCGCCATCGGGTATTGCCGGTGCTGGAGAAAAAGTTTCCCGCGTATCGCGACACGCTGGCGCGCAGCGCGCTGCATTTTGCCGAAGCAAGCGACTTGCTGAATGAGTTGGCGCAACAGGACGCTATTGGTGTGATCCACGCCGACACGCTCAGCGTGACTGCCTTGCGCGCATTCAGTCAGTCTCGCGCAAAGAATCTGTTGCGCCACTTTTTATACAGCATGGGCGCGCCCTTGCCGCAAACTGTGCAACTGGATGATATGTTGCAACAACTTTGCAACGCGCGCGACGATGCCGGAGTATGTGTCAACTATGGTGATTGGCAGGTACGTCGTTATCATGGCCGGATTTATGTGCTGCCCGCTTTGCCGGAGTTCGACAGCAAGCTGGTATTGCCCTGGCGGGATGAAGCTGACTTGGCTTGGCCTGCATTGGGCGCACAATTAAAGTTCATGCGTGGCCAATCTGCTTCGACACTGAGCATCAGTGTGGAGAAATTGCGGCACGCAACAGTGACGCTGTGTTTACGTCAGGGCGGCGAAATGATACGTCCGCAGCGCAACGGCGCAACGCGCACGCTTAAAAATTTGCTGCAAGAACAGCATGTGCCGCCCTGGCAACGCGATCGTCTGCCTTTGCTGTATTGCGGTGATGAACTGGTTTGCGTGCCGGGCATAGCAGTCGCGGCGGAGTATCAGGCTGACGTTAACGAAGACGGTTTGCAATTAAGTCTCTCCAGCCAATAAAAAAGCCGCACGAAATTCATCATGCGGCGCTTTTATTTAGAGCTGAGTTTCAGCTTTATTATTTTTGTGTTTCGACTTGCTCCAACGGCACACTTTCCACATACACCTCATGTTGACGGGTGCGACGACGCGGTGCATGCCGTTCTGTATCGGTTTGAGCAAAATTAGCTGCTGTGCTGATTTTTTCTGGCGCAGTTTCAATTTGGGTCAGTCCTTCTCCGCTGGGTATATTGGCGGGTGTAACCACTGGAGTCACCACCACAGTCGGTGCGGCAGGTAATGTCTCAAAGCGCTGCGCTGCCGGAGTAACTGGCATGGCGACGTATTCGCTTGGATAAACGAAGCCATCCGGTACAGCGATATATTCAGTCGGTGTCAGCGTGGCAGGTACGCCTTGTGTTTGTGGTTCCGCCTGTTGTTCTAGCATGATTGGCGCTGCTGTTGGCATAACACCGTTTACCGAAGCTTCCGCTTCACGACGCTCACGTTCACGCTGACCACCACGACGGCCACGGCGACGTCCGGTTTTAGGCGCGCCGGTTTCTTCAGTTTGCGCAACCGTAGTAGCTGTTTGCGTCTCCAAGGCCGGTTTGTCTTTGGCGGGACGGGCTGGTCTAGGCTGTTTAGGCGGACGCGGCTCCATTGCCTGACGTGCTTCCTGTGGTTTCACCGGTTCTGCTTGCGACGGTTTTTCGTTACCCCGCATTTCGTTGCGTTCACGGCGCTGATTATTAGCTGGTCTGTCGCGCCGTTTGTTGTCACTAGTTTCGTGGCGTGGATTATGCCGTGGCCGTTGCGGAACTGGTTTGGCAACGGAGGGCTGTTCATCGCCGAGCGATTTGAGCCAAGCCATCAGCTTGCCAAAGAAAGCTGGCTGTGGTGTTTTCGTTACCAGTGGTGCAGGTTGTGTCGGGGTGATGCCTTGCACAACGGCTTGTGTGCGACTTACCTTTTGTTGCCCGTGTGCGGCAACCAGCGGTTTTGTTGTGTCCGGTTTTTCGACCAGTTTATAACTGACCTGCAAGGTATCCTCATTCAGATCGTCCGGGCGCAGCCGGTTGATGCTGTAGTTTGGCGTCTCCAGATGCGGATTAGGAATCAATGTGATGGCGACTTTCAAACGCGATTCGATGCGATGTATGTCGGCACGTTTTTCATTGAGTAGGAAGGTCGCCACATCTATCGGCACTTGTACGTGAATGGCTGCGCTGCTTTCCTTCATTGCCTCTTCCTGAATGATGCGCAGGATGTGCAAGGCGGAAGACTCCGTGCCGCGTATGTGGCCGATACCGTTGCAACGCGGGCAAGCCATGTGATTGCTTTCGCCCAGGCTGGGTTGTAGCCGTTGACGGGACAATTCAAGCAGGCCGAAACGCGAGATTTTTGCGGTCTGCACACGGGCGCGGTCGTAGCGCAGAGAATCGCGCAAGCGGTTTTCCACGTCACGTTGGTTGCGCGCATTTTCCATGTCGATGAAGTCGATCACGATCAGTCCGCCCAAATCGCGCAGGCGCAGCTGACGCGCGATTTCTTCCGCTGCTTCAAGGTTGGTGTTGAATGCGGTGGTTTCGATGTCTGAACCTTTGGTAGCGCGCGCCGAATTGATATCGATGGCGGTCAACGCTTCAGTGTGGTCGATCATGATCGCGCCGCCGGACGGCAGATGCACTTCACGCGCATGTGCCGATTCGATCTGATGCTCAATCTGGAAACGCGAGAATAACGGCACATCATCCACATAGTGTTTCACGCGATTGACGTTGCCCGGCATCACGGTGCTCATGAATGCCATTGCCTGTTGATAGATCTCATCGGTATCAATCAGGATTTCGCCAATTTCCGGATTGAAATAATCGCGGATGGCGCGCACTACCAGACTGCTTTCCAGATAAATCAGTGAGGGCGCCTGTTCAGATTTTGCCGCACCTTCGATAGCATCCCACAGTTGCTTGAGATAATTCAGATCCCATTGCAATTCTTCTTCGTTGTGCCCGATACCTGCGGTGCGTGCAATGATGCTCATGCCGGGCGGTACTTCGACATGCGCCAGCACTTCGCGCAGTTCGTTGCGTTCTTCGCCTTCGATGCGACGCGACACGCCTCCACCGTTCGGGTTGTTGGGCATCAAGACGATGTAGCGACCGGCCAGGCTGATATAGGTGGTCAGCGCTGCGCCCTTGTTACCGCGTTCATCTTTTTCCACCTGCACCAGTAATTCCTGGCCTTCACGCAACGCTTCTTTAATCGAAGAGCGGCTGTTGGCGCCGGGTTGGTAATATTGGGGGGAAACTTCCTTGAACGGCAAAAAGCCGTGGCGATTACCGCCGTATTCGACGAAACACGCTTCGAGGCTGGGCTCGATACGGGTAATAACAGCTTTGTAAATGTTGCTCTTGCGTTGCTCTTTTCCTGCGGTTTCTATGTCCAGGTCGATGAGCTTTTGACCGTCAACAATGGCGACACGAAGTTCTTCCGATTGTGTCGCATTAAATAACATGCGTTTCATAATGTTGCCTCCCGCGCTCTGACACGGGCAAAACCAAGCTACGCGCGGTTAAGCGCGAGAGACGAGTAATCGTACAAACTGTTTTATTTTTTCTAAACGGTTGATCAATTCAGTTCTCTAATTTAGTAGCCGGTCTTAAAAAATTGTTCTTTAAAGCTTTTGCGTCAGTGTCTTGCGGGGTGCAATGTTGCATCCGGCTGTCCTGCTGCTTCAAGAGCTTGTTGGGGTGAGGCAGCCATCGCTGCTTCACAAAAATTCCATTGGTGCTTTGAGCGCGTAATTCAATTACTATCGCTGCTTGTTCCGGTGAGCGATATTAACCGGGCTGCGCTTGGACGGGCGGCGGCGCTAACTTTGCAAGCTCATAATTCAGGGCTTGGAAATTGCTCACCTTGCCAGTTCTGGGGGAAAACATCCTAAACCGACCCTAATTCCAAAACGCGTGTGCGCCGAAGTATAAGCAAAATGAATGGTTTAAGCAAAGAATACGTTAGTTTTTTGGATATTGACGAAAGCGGGGAAACTCAGCGCATCGACAATTTCCTGTTTCGCCTGCTCAAGGGCGTGCCCAAGAGCCATGTTTATCGCATCTTGCGCGGTGGTGAAGTGCGCGTTAATAAAAAACGGGTAGATCAGACCTATCGCCTCAAGCTGGGGGACAAACTGCGTATTCCGCCGATTCGGGTGGCAGAAAAGCACGAAGTCGCATCGCCGTACATTCCGGCAGTCGAATTTCCAATCATCTACGAAGATGAAGCATTGCTGGTGATAAACAAGCCCGCCGGCACGGCGGTGCATGGCGGCAGCGGGGTAAGTTTCGGTGTCATCGAACAACTCCGCCAGGCACGTCCGCAAGCCAAGTTTTTAGAGCTGGTACATCGCCTCGACCGCGAAACCTCCGGCGTGTTGTTGCTGGCAAAAAAGCGCTCGGCACTTACCGCAATGCATGAAATCATGCGCGAAGGTAACAGCGACAAACGTTATTTCACGCTGGTGCTGGGGCAATGGAAAAATGCCAAGCAACACGTCAAACTACCCCTGCACAAATTCGACACGCCGCAGGGCGAAAAGCGCGTGATGGTGCGCGAAGATGGACAGGCATCGCACACCATCTTTGCGTTGCACAAAAGCTGGCCGGAATTTTCTTTGCTCGAAGCGCAACTCAAAACCGGACGCACCCATCAGATTCGCGTGCATCTCTCGCATCTTGGTTTCCCCATCGCGGGTGACGATAAATACGGTGATTTCGCGCGCAATAAAGAGCTGATGAAACAGGGGTTGAAACGCATGTTTCTGCATGCACACAGCATTGCATTTGCGCATCCGCTGACCGGGGAGGCGATGAGGTTGGTTGCGCCATTGCCGAACGAGCTGCAAAGCTTTGTGGATGGGCTGGATGCGCAACTCGTGTAGGGCACTTGCTGTGGGAGACAATATAGCGTTTAATTTGCCTAGCGCCTCATGCTCAATTTATTGCGTACTTGAGCAAACAACTCGGGAGATTTAAGCGTGGTGTTTTTATCAGGAAAATTAGGGCGCGCAAAATTTTTGGTCCCTATAAAAACAATGCATTGCTGGAAGAATTCCAGTTTACGCACTTCGAAGGTACTTTTACAGGCAGTTTTTAGGGTATCTGCTTTACGTTAGACCGTAAGGCCATTCAGTTTTTAAAAGGGGAAATAAATGAAACATATAGCTTTTCTTGTCGCGCTCATCTTCGTTCTGATGTCCATCTCGGGGTGCGCAACAACTGATACTCTGCAACCCGGAACGGGTGGCTCTTCGTTTGAGATTCGCGGCAAATCCTATGACGAAATATGGAAGGCAGTAGTGAGAACTGCAAGCCGTAGTCTCACGATTGTTGAAAGCAATAAAGAAGCCGGTACATTGAGGGCTGAAAAGGGTGTCGGAGTGGCTACATGGGGTGAAGTCGTAGGTGTCTTTGTTCGTCCAGCGAATAATGGTGCTACGGTGTATACAATTGAAGTACAAAGCTTGAAGCGCTCGAGAGTTCAACTCACGGGTCAAGATTGGACGTCAACTATGATTGCGGGAATTAAAGCTGAACTCGACCAATGACCTCTAATCTCGAGAGTCTGCGCGCACACTTTTCGTTGAATTGCTTCGTTATCAGGGCAGGGTACAAATACTTAACCTAACGGCCAAGAGGGGCTACCCGAATAGGCCCTCGCGCAGCCCCTTACCTTAATCCGCGCATGCGCCTCGTTCTCGTCCGGAAGGAAGACCTCTTGCCGGAGCAATTACGAGCACTTGACGAACGTCTCCAGTACTCCATATCGCTGGAAGGCGAGTGCGGCCCCGTCCGCGCTTGGTATGGCTACACTCACTATCTGTATGCATTCGTCCCTGCGGAGAGCCAAGCTCCAATCGCAATCGCCGAGGCGTCGGGTAGGCCCGCCAGCAGCCCAGGCTGGTGGATAGACCCAAAATTTCGCAGTCAAGGTTATGGCAACGAACTCATCGATCTGCTGGCTGAATATCTACGAGCTGACGGAGTAACCACGATCATGCCAATTTTGATACAGACGCCGGGTGGAAAATACGACACGCAGTCGCGGCGCTTGGCCCTTCGATTGCTGAGTTACTTCCCATGAAAAATAATAGGGGACAGACCACGGTTTATAAGCAAAAGGCAGCCCAACCGATCATTCAAGCGGGACGCGCCAAAAGCG
>Ga0137403_10000860_pt1 | contig 39023 bp, 35 predicted proteins | sample CZOMad2_1_16fung_FD_122057 | JGI IMG/M metagenome (GOLD analysis project Ga0137403, IMG submission 122057) | Vadose zone soil fungal communities from Angelo Coast Range Reserve, California, USA - CZOMad2_1_16fungal (Hybrid Assembly) | ecosystem: Environmental > Terrestrial > Soil > Vadose zone...
GCCGGCTGGCGCGGCGCCCAGCGGGCTCTGGCCTGGTCTTTCTATAGCCAGGGAACCGAGGATCGGGTTACGTCTGCGGAGAGTTTCCTCGATTCCGCCTTGCGCTTTTTCGGCGATCCTGACCCCAAAGCCGGCGCACCGCGGGACCGCGGCCTGCGGCTGGCCGGGTTGATCCGGCAGGAGAAAACGCTGCTCGTGCTCGACGGCGTCGAGCCCCTCCAGCACCCGCCGAACCATCCCCTCGCCGGCCAGCTCAAAGATCCGGGCCTTTCCGCCCTTCTGAAGTCGCTCGCCGGGGGCAACCCCGGCCTCTGTATCGTCACCACCCGCGAGCGTATCGCCGATCTGAAGAACTTTCGGAAGACCGCGCCGCAGGTGGACTTGGAGACTCTCTCCCCAAAGGCGGGGGCGGAGTTGCTGCGGCAGCTCGGAGTGAAGGGGAGGGACCCCGAGCTACAAGCCGCCTCCGCGGAGCTGGGGAACCATGCCCTGGCGCTGACGCTCTTTGGCAACTACCTGGGGCGGGCCTGCGGCGGCGACGTTCGGAAGCGCAAGGAGGTGGATCTCGGTCAGGCGGACGAACGGCAGGGGGGCCACGCGCTGCGGGTGATCCGGGCCTATGCCCGCTGGCTGGGGGAGGGGAGGGAGCTGGCGATCCTCCGCCTGCTCGGGCTGTTCGACCGGCCGGCGGCGAAGGAGGCCCTGGCGGCCCTGCGGGCCCGGCCGGAGATCCCGGGGTTGACCGAGCCGCTGGTGGGGCTCTCCGAGGAGGACTGGCAGTGGTCGGTGTCGAGCCTCCAGGAGCACGGTTTCCTGCTTCCGGCCGATCCCCGGCAGCCGGGCTCGCTCGACGCCCATCCCCTGGTGCGGGTCTACTTCCAGGAGGAGCTGGAGAGGAAGCGGCCCGCGGCGTGGCGGGAGGGCAACCTGCGGCTCTACGAGCACCTGAAGGGGGCGACGCCGGAGCTTCCCGAGACGCTGGAGGCAATGGAGCCACTCTACACATCGGTGCTCCACGGCTGCCGGGCGGGGCGGCAGCAGGAGGTGATGGACGAGGTGTACTGGCGGCGGATCCTGCGAGGGAAGGAGCACTTTAGTTGGAAGAAGCTCGGGGCCTTCGGCTCGGAGCTGGCGGCGCTGTCGGGCCTCTTCGATCGCCCCTGGGACTCGCCATCGGCTCGGCTCAGCGCGGCGGATCAGGCGTTCGTCCTCAACGAGGCTGCCGTCTGCCTGCGTGCGCTGGGCCGGCTGGCGGAGGCGGTCCCGCCGATGCAGGCCGGGTTGGAGAGGCGTATCGCTCAGGAGGAGTGGGACTCTGCCGCCCGTGTCGCCAGCAACCTCAGCGAGCTGACCTTGACCCTTGGGGAGGTAGGGCGGGCCGTGGCCTTCGGGGAGCAGAGCGTCGCTCTGGCCGACAAGAGCGGCGACGCCTTCCTGCGGATGGTCACACAGGCGAAGGTGGCCGATGCCCTGCACCAGGCGGGCCGGTGGGAGGAGAGCGCGGAGGCCTTCTGCGCGGCCGAGGCGCTGCAGGCGAAGCGGCAGCCCGAGTACCCTCATCTCTATTCGTTGCCGGGCTATGAATACTGCGACCTGCTGCTGAGCCGCGGAGAGCCGGAGGCCGGGCCCGGTCTGGACGGCCTCGCCGCGGCCCCGGAGGAGGCGCGGCGGTTCCGGCAGGCATGCGGAGAGGTGCGGGAGCAGGCGGGGCAGGCGCTGGAGTGGGCCAGCCAAAATAAGTTTAGCCTTCTGTCGATTGCCCTCGACCACCTGAGCCTGGGTCGGGGGCATTTCGGCATGGCCCTGACGGCCCCCCTACCGGCGGTTCCGGGCGAGGAGGCCGAGGCGGACTTCATACTGGCCGCGGAGCACCTGGACCGCGCCGTGGAGGGGCTGCGCCAGTCTGGTAATGAAGACGACCTCCCTCGCGGCCTCTTGGCCCGCGCCGCGTTCCACCGCCTGCGAAAGAACCCGGCCGCCGCCACCGCCGACCTCTCCGAGGCCCTGGAGATCGCCGAGCGCGGCGGGATGCGCCTCCACCTCTGCGACGCCCACTTGGAGTGGGCGCGCCTCGACCTCCAGCAGGGCGACACCGAAGCGGCCCGGAAGCACGTGGCCGCCGCGCGGAAGCTCGTGAACGAGACGGGGTACCAGCGGCGAGAGCGGGAGGTGGCGTGGCTGGAGACCCTCACCCCCGGCCCCTCTCCCGGCCCGCCCTCCCGCACCTCCGGGAGAGGGGAGCGGAGCGCGTAGGGGGCGATGAGGCTTTTCGCGTTCTGGAGCGGGAACGACATCTCCGGGTGTACTGGACCTGACCCTGCACACGGCCTCTGCGTACAGGCGCGCGGTCATCGCGTGCAGGCACACGGTGATCGTGTACAGGCGCGCAGTCCCTGCGTTCCTGTACACAGTCATGGCGTGCAGGCGCACAGGCATCGCGTGCAGGTGCACGGTCCTTGCGTTCCTGCGCGGGGTCACCGCGCACCGGCGCGCGGTGAAGGCGTGCCTGCACCCAGCTACCGCGTACGGGCGCGCGATCGGCGCGTGCAGGTACACGGTCGCTGCGTGCAAGTGCGCGGTCACTGCGCGCAGGCACACGGGCGCCGAGAACCAGGGGTGGGTTGGGAAAGGGGGGAGGGCAGGAGGGGGGTGACTGACCACAGAGGGCTCGCAAGTAGACTTTACGTGTACGCCCCCCTCCTAACCTCCCCCCTGACCCAACCGCCGCCCTCCCAGGGGGGAGGGACCCCCTGCCCGCCCCGCGGGCACCGCTAAGGTAGCGCCGATGGGAGGGCCCCCCCGCCCGGCCCTCCCTCCCGCGGTAAGCTACCCCCCCATGCGACCCCGCCGCGGCTGCCTCCTCCTCGTCCTCCTTCTTCTCGCCCTGGCCGGGCATATCTGGTACGGGTACCTCCCGCGCCCCCGCCCGGCCGTCCCCGACCCCGCCGACCTGCCGGGGCAGCTCCTCGCCTCGGGGGCGTACGACGCCTGCTTCTGGATTCCCTATCCGCACCAGAACTTCGCCGCCTTTGCCCGGCTCCTCCCCGATGCGGAGGGGTTCCTCGCCGCCGCCGCCCGCCTGGCCGAGCTGCCGCCGCCCGAGCTGCCGGGGTTCGGCCCCTTCGCCGTGCCGCCGGCTTCGGAGATCACCGCCTGCTCCGACCGCGCCGGCCAGGGCTTCCGGGTGGCGGCGCGGATCTACCCCGTCCTCTCCTGGGTCGCCAAGGCCGCCGGCCGGCTCGCCGGCAACCCCTGGCTCGCCGGCGGCACGGTCGAGCAGGAGAAGCGCACCGTCCGCGTCGCCTGGCAGGGGAGCCTGTGGACCGTCGAGTCCGGCTCCCCGGCGCCGTTTCCCGCCACCCCGGCCGCCACGCCCGCAACGGCCGCCGCCTCCCCGCCTCCCGCCCTGGCGGCCATCGCCTTCCGCGCCCCGGTCTCCTCCTTCCCGGCCGGCACCTACCGGCTGCGCCAGGACCCCGCGGCCCAGGGCATGGTCCTCGCCCTCGACGGCAGCCCCGCCGCACCCCCCGCTCTCCCCGGGGGCTCCAATCCCGGCGGTGCCGGCGGCATTCGGCCGGTCCTCCTCGTCGCCTCCGCCCCGGGGGATCGCACCCCCGCCGCCCTGGCCCTCTTCGAGAACGTCGTGGCCGGCTCGCTCGAGCTCCCCGGGGCCGCCGTCTTCTCGCCCCAGGGGGGGCGGCAGCGCTGGTCGCTCCCCGCCCAGAGCCTCATGGACCTGGTGGCCGGCCGGCTGCCGCGCGGGAATGCCGCGGGATGGGAGATGGTTGCCCTGGATGCCGCGAGCCTCCGGCAGGCCGAGGCGCTGGCACCGGGCCTGGCGCAACTGGTCCTCCCGGGAGTCGCGGGTGCCTCGGGACCCCCGGGACTCCCGGGAACCCCCCCCCGGCTGCGCCTGGGACTGTGGATCGATCCGCCGCGCGCCCTGGCGATCGTCAGCCGGCTGCGCAAGGCCCTGGAGGCCATCCCGTTCCTCGACCCGCAGCAGGTGCGGCGCTGGCGCGACGCGGAGACCGTCCTGACCCCCCTCGCCCGCTGCGGGCAGGCGGCGCTCGCCGCCGCCTCCCCCCCCGAGGCGTTCACCCTCCGGCTCGCCGCCTGCGACGGCCGCAATTGACAGCAGGGGGCGGAATCCCTTAATTTACGCGTTTGGCCCGGTTGGAGGTCCCCATGCGCATTTGGCTCGATCAGGTACGGGATGAACCTTTCAACTGGGACGAAACGGAGAGGGTCGCCCCGGCCGACCTCGACCGTCCGGAGCTCTCAGAGCTCGGGCCGGTCCGCTGGCAGGGCCAGGTGATCCACGTCGATCCCGGTTTCTTCCTCCGGGCGCACCTCTCCTATGATCAGACCTTGAGCTGCGACCGCTGTCTCACCCCGATCCACGAGCCCGTGCGCTCCGAGGTCGAGCTGATGATCCAGGTCGCATCGACGAAGGGCCATGGAGGGCACGGGGAATACGAGCTGCGCGAGGAGGACCTGGGGACGCTCTATCTCGACGAGGAGATCCTGGAGACCCGTCCCATCCTGCTCGAACAGCTGCAGTTGAACATCCCCATGAAACCGCTCTGCCGGCCCGACTGCCAGGGGCTCTGCCCGGTCTGCGGCATCGACCGCAACACCGCCTCCTGCACCTGCGAGGAGCGGACGGGAGACCCCCGCTGGGCAGTGCTCGCCACGCTCAAGGAAAAGCTGAGCTGATCCCTTAACTACGTACGACGAGGCTACGACGATGCCGAACCCGAAACGACGCCATTCCAAGGCCCGCCGCGACCGCCGCCGGGCGCACGACGCCCTGGCCCAGCCCGCCTCTTCGACCTGCCCGAACTGCGGCGAGGTCAAGATCCCCCATCGCGCCTGCCCCAAGTGCGGCCAGTACCGCGGACGGCAGGTCATCGAGGGGACCGAGAACGCCTAGACCGGCCCGGGGTTGATCCCCCCCTCCCTACCTTCTATGTTGCGTATCGCCGTGGATGCCATGGGTGGCGATTTCGCGCCGCAGTGTGCGGTCGAGGGGGCGGTGCGCTCGGCCCGCGGGGACGGCGCCGCGATCCTCCTCGTCGGCGACCGGGCGCGGGTCGAGGCCGAGCTTTTCCGCCTGGGCTTCCGGTCCGCCGGTGGGCACGGCTCGATCGAGGTCGTCCACGCCGAGGAGGTGGTCGGCATGGACGAGCCGGCCATCACCCCCATCCGCAAGAAACGCCGCTCCTCGATCCGCCTCTGCGCCGAGCTGGTCAAGGAGGGGCGCGCCCAGGCCATGGTCAGCGCCGGCAACACCGGCGCCGCCATGATCGCGGCGAAGATGGTCATCGGCACCATCCCCGGGGTCGACCGGCCGGCGCTCGCCGCCGTCCTCCCCAACGCCAACGGCCGCTCGGTGCTCCTGGACGTCGGCGCCAACGTCGACACCAAGCCCACCCAGCTGCGCCAGTTCGCCGTCATGGGCCACTTCTACGCCCAGGAGGTGATCGGGACGCCGTCGCCCCGCATCGGCCTGATGTCGATCGGCGAGGAGGAGGGGAAGGGGACGGATCTCACCCGCGAGGTCTTCCGGGTGCTCAAGAAGACCGGCTTGAACTTCATCGGCAACGTCGAGGGGCGGGACGTCTTCAACGGCTCCTGCGACGTTATCGTCTGCGACGGCTTCGTCGGCAACGCGGTCTTGAAGAGCGCCGAGGCGCTCGCCGACCTGATGGGGACGATGCTCCGTGAGGAGCTGTCGCGCAGCCCCCGGACCAAGGCCGGCTACCTCCTCGCCAAGCCCGCCTTCGACCACTTCCGCGCCCGCGTCGACTACAGCGAGTACGGCGCCGCTCCGCTCCTGGGGCTCAACGGCGGCTGCTTCATCGGTCACGGCCGCTCGAACGCCCGCGCCGTGCAGAGCGCGGTACGCCGGGCGGTCGAGTTCTCGGCCGCCGAGCTGCACCGCAAGATCCACGACAAGGTGGCGGAGCTGCAGAGCCAGGAGGACCGGCTCGTCGACACCGGCCAACCGGAAAAATCGCCGGGAAAGTCGCTGGGAGGCTCGTCGTGAGCGACAGCGTGCCGGTTGCCGACACCCCGGAGACCCCGAACGCTCCGCGCCGGATCGCCTTCGTCTTCCCCGGCCAGGGCTCCCAGAAGGTGGGGATGGGCCGCGCCTGGGCGGAGGCGTCCGCGGCCGCCCGGCAGACCTTCGAGGAGGCCGACGCCGCGTTGGGCTTCCCGCTCTCCCGGCTCTGCTTCGAGGGGCCGGAGGACGAGCTCGGGCTGACCACCAACACCCAGCCGGCCCTCCTCGCCACCTCGATTGCCATCTTCCGCGCCCTCGCCGCGGCCGCCCCGGAGCTCCAGCCGGTGGCGATGGCCGGACACAGCCTGGGCGAGTACTCGGCCCTGGTCGCCGCCGGCGCCCTGGGCTTCGCGCCGGCCCTCCACCTGGTGCGCCGGCGCGGCGAGCTGATGCAGCAGGCGGTGCCGGTGGGGGAGGGGGCGATGGCCGCGGTTTTGGGGCTGGACGCCCAGGCCGTCGAGGGGGTGGCCGCCGATGCCGCCAAGCTCGCCGGGGGGGAGGGCGAGGTCTGCGCCGTGGCCAACTTGAACGCCCCCGGGCAGACGGTGCTCGCCGGCCACAAGGCGGCGATCGACCGCGCCGTGGTCCTGGCCCGGGAGCGCGGAGCGCGCAAGGCGACCCTCCTCGCGGTCTCGGCCCCCTTCCACTCGCCGCTCATGCGGCCGGCGCGGGAGGCGATGGCCGGGCTCTTGGCAGCGACCGAATTCTGCGATCCGCGAGTGCCGGTCGTCACCAACGTCGACGCCCTGGAGGCGACGACCGGCGCCGCCGCCCGGGACGCCCTGGTCCGCCAGATCGACAGCCCGGTGCGCTGGGTCGAGTCGGTCCTCCGCATGGCCGAGGGCTGCGGGGTCAACACCTTCCTGGAGGTCGGCCCGGGGACCGTGCTCTCCGGCCTGAACCGCCGGATCGCCGTCGGCACCCGTTCCGCCGCGGTGGGCGACCCGGAGCTGCTCCAGAAGTATCGTGCCGGGCTGGCCGGGCCGGGTGCGGCGGAGAAAGAGAAAGACAAGGAGTAGGGGAGAGAATGCTGAGACTCGACGGCAGGACCGCCCTGGTGACCGGGGCCTCGCAGGGGATCGGCGAGGCCGTGGCGCGCCGCCTGGCGGGCCAGGGGGCGAAGGTGGTGCTGGCGGCGCGCAACGAGGAGCGCTTGCGCGAGGTCGCGGCGGAGATCGCCGCGGCCGGCGGCGGTACCGGCGGCATGGCCCACCCGCTGGCGCTCGACGTCAGCCGGCCGGAGACGATCGGCCCCGCGATCAAGGGGCTGCCCGCCGAGCTCGCCGAGATCGACATTCTGGTCAACAACGCCGGGATGACGGCCGACAACCTCCTGCTACGGATGAGCCTGGACGACTGGGAGAAGGTCCTGCGCACCAACCTGACCGGCGCTTTCGCCTTGACGAAGGAGCTGGTCCGGGGGATGATGCGCCGCCGCTACGGGCGGGTGATCTCGATCTCCTCGGTGGTCGGGCTGATGGGCAACGCCGGCCAGGCCAACTACGCCGCCTCGAAGGCCGGGCTCATCGGCTTCAGCAAGTCGCTCGCCCGCGAGCTGGGGAGCCGTAACATCACGGTCAACGTCGTCGCCCCCGGCTACGTGGAGACCGCGATGACGGAAAAGCTCCCCGCCGCCAGCCGGGAGCAGCTGGCGGGGGCGATCGCCCTGGGGCGTCTGGGCGCGGTCGACGACGTCGCCTGGGCGGTCGTTTTCCTGGCCGGCGAAGAGGCGGGCTACATCACGGGGGAGACCCTGAACGTATCGGGCGGGCTCTATATTTGACCGGCGCTCCGCGCCGAATGGACTCCGCCCTGTCCTTTGTGTTAGAACCGGACCCCGAAAGGGACTTGTAAGGAGGGAAACCATGGCTGTCGCAGACAAGGTCAAGAGCATCATCGTCGAGCAGCTCGGCGTCGACGCGGACGAGGTCACCCTGGACGCCAGCTTCACCGACGACCTGGGCGCCGACTCCCTCGACATCGTGGAGTTGGTGATGGCGTTCGAGGAGGAGTTCGGGATCGAGATCCCGGACGAGGAGGCGGAGAAGATCAGCAACGTCCGCGAGGCGGTCGACTACATCGAACAGAACGCCGGCGATCAGAACTAGGGCACCCCCCGCACGGACCTCAACTCCCAATTGATCCCTTAAACCACTTGGCTTCCGCAGCACGCCGCCGCGTCGTCGTCACCGGAGTGGGCCTGGTGTCCCCCCTGGGCGTGGGCACCGAGGCCAACTGGCAGGGCCTGCTCGCGGGGAAGAACGGCATCGGTCCGATCACCCGCTTCGACCCCGCCGACTATCCGTGCCGGATCGCCGGCGAGGTGAAGGGGTTCAACCCCCTGGATTATGTCGACAAGAAGGAGGTCAAGAAGAGCGACACCTTCATCCACTACGCCCTGGCCGCCTCCCGGTTCGCCATCAAGGATGCGAAGCTCGTCATCGACGAGGCGAACGCCGACCGCGTGGGGGTGATCATCGGCTCGGGGATCGGCGGCCTGCCGATCATCGAATCGACCCACACCACTCTCCTGGAGCGGGGACCCGGCCGGGTCTCGCCCTTCTTCATCCCCGCCCTGATCGTCAACATGGCCGCCGGCCAGGTCTCGATCCACTACGGGGCACGCGGCCCCAACACCTCGCCCGCCACCGCCTGCACCACCGGCCTCCACGCCGTGGGCGACGCCTTCCGGCTGATCCAGAACGGCGAGGCGGACGCCATGATCGCGGGCGGCACCGAGGCGGTGGTGACGCCGCTCGCCGTGGCCGGCTTCTGCGCCATGCGGGCGCTGTCGACGCGGAACGCCGACCCCGAGCACGCCTGCCGCCCCTGGGACGCCGACCGCGACGGCTTCGTGATGAGCGAGGGGGCGGGGATCGTCGTCCTGGAGGAGCTCTCCCAGGCGCTCGAACGCGGGGCGTCGATCTACGCCGAGGTGGTGGGGTACGGCATGAGCGCCGACGCCTACCACATCTCGGCCCCCCATCCCGAGGGGCGCGGCGCCGTGCTCTGCATGCGCGCGGCGCTCAAGGACGCCGGCCTGCCGCTCGAATCGGTGGGCTACATCAACGCCCACGGCACCTCGACCCAACTGGGCGACCTCGCCGAGGTCCGCGCCATCCACGAGGTCTTCGGCGAGCACGCCTATCGCCTGGCGGTCTCCTCGACCAAGTCGTCGACCGGCCATCTCCTGGGGGCGGCGGGCGGCCTCGAATCGGGGATCCTCGCCCTCGCCATCCGCGACCAGGTCCTCCCGCCGACGATCAACCTCGACCACCCGGGCGAGGGCTGCGACCTCGACTTCGTCCCCCACCACGCCCGCCCTACCCCCCTGGAGTGCGCCATCACCAACTCGTTCGGCTTCGGCGGCACGAACGCGTCGGTGGTGATGCGGCGGTTTACGGGGTGAGGTGGCGGTCGAAGAAGTCGGTGATCCGCTCGTAGAGGTCGACCGTCGCCGCGTCCCCGAATCGGTGCCTCTGGCCTGGGTAGAGGGCCTCCTCGAAGGGGAGCCTGGCCTGGATCAGCTTGTCGATCAGGACCATCGTGTTCTGGGGGTGGACGTTGTCGTCCTCCATGCCGTGGACGAGGAGCAGCGCGTCTTTCAGCTTCCCGGCATAGGTGATCGGCGAGGAGAGGCGATAGCCCTCGGGGTCGTCCTGCGGCCGGGCGAGGTAGCGCTCGGTCCAGGCGGTGTCGTAGAGCGCCCAATCGGTGACCGGGGCGCCGGAGACCCCGGCCCGCCAGACGCCGGGGGCGTTGAACAGGCAGTAGAGGGTGTTCGTCGCGCCGGCTGACCAGCCCCAGAGGCCCAGGCGGGCGGGGTCGACCCAGGGGAGCTTCTTCAGGTAGGCGACTCCGGCGAGCTGCGCCTCCAGGTCGTTGCCCCCCATCCGGCGGTAGTCACGGTCGGCGCCGGTCTGGTCGAAGAAGAGGGAGCTGCGGCTCTCGACCTCGAAGACGGCGTAGCCGCGCGTCGCCATCCACTTGTGCCAGAGGTCGAGGCCGAGCACCCAGCCGTTGTAGACCACCGCCTGCGAGCTCGGCGCGCCGTAGTGGTAGAAGATCACCGGGTATTGGCGCGCGGGGCGCGCGGGGCGCGCGGAGTGGCCGGGGTCGAGCCCGGCGGGCTTGAGCAGGCGGGCCGGGAGCTTCACCCCGTCCGGCCCGTCGATGGTGAAGAACTCCCAGCGCGGCAGGGTGGCGACGTCGAAGGGCGGCGGCGCCCCCGGGAGAGTGGCGACGGCGCTGCCGTCGGCGCGGTGGACGGTCTTGACCGACGGGTGGTCGGCGTCGTTCCAGGTGAGGACGTAGGCGCCGCCCTGCTCGGCGACGACCGCCCCGTTCGTCCCCGGGTCCATGCCCAGCTTCTCGACCGTGCCGCCGGCGATCCGCACCCGGAGCACCTGGTGATCGGCAGCCCCCAGGGGGCCGGTCGAATAGCCGGTGACGTAGGCCCAGCCGTCCGCGGTCAGGGCGTTGAGGAGCGTCAGGCTCCACCCCTCGGGAGTCAGGGGGCGGATCTCCTTGCCGTCGGCGCCGTGGAGGTAGAGCCGGCGCCAGCCGCTTTCCGCCGAGCTCCACAGGAAGCCGCCGCCGGGGAGCGGCCGGAAATCGTTGGTCAAGTCGATCCAGGTCGGATGCTCCTCGGTGTAGAGCGGCGTGCAGCGGCCGTCCGCGGGCTGGCAGCGCAGGAGGTCCAGCCGGTTCTGGGCGCGGTTCAGGCGCTGCACCCGGAGCTCTCTGGCGTCCACGGTCCAGGCCACCCGGGCCAGGTAGTCCCCGTCGGCGCCACCGGTCGCCAGCCAGGTCGTCCTGCCGCTGCTCACGTCCACCACCCCGATCCGCACCCGCGGGTTGGGCTCGCCGGCCTTGGGATACTTCTGCCAGAGGACGGTCGGGTACTTCGGAGAGTAGTCGACGAGGGGATAGGCCTCGACCGGGGTCTCGTCGAACTGCGCGTAGGCGATCGCCCGGCCGTCCGGGCTCCACCAGTAGGCGGTCGGGGCGCGGGTCCAGATCTCCTCACTGTAGATCCAGTCGGCGACCCCGTTCAACGTCACGTCCGGCTTCCCCCCGGAGGTCAGGGCGGTCTCCCGGCGGGTGGCGAGGTCGAGGACGTGGAGGTCGGCGTCGCGCACGAAGGCGACGCGGTCGCCCTGGGGAGAGAGCTTGGGGTCCTCGATGCCGCCTTTGGTCTCGGTCAGGCGGGAGAGCTCGTGCCGGCCCAGGGAGAAGCGGAAGAGGTCGCCGCCCGAGAGGAGGAGAAGGAAATCGCCGCGCGGCGACCATTCATAGCCGTCGAGGGAAAGGATCGGCTTGTCGTCCCAGCGGCCTTTCCAGTCGTCGAGCCGGAACAGCGCTTCGCTCCTGCCGGTCGCCAGGTCGAGCCCCCACAGGGTCGCGCCGTGCTCGTCCTTCCAGACATAGGTGAGGCGCCGGCCGTCCGGCGACCAGGCGACCTGGGTGGACACGCGGCCGGAGCCGCCGGGCGCGAAGATCGCGTCCAGGGTCGGCCGGGAAGGGCTCGGCGGCGGCGCGACGCCGGCATTCCTGGCATTCCCTGCCAGCGGGAGGGCGGCGGCGAGCAGGCCGGCGGTGACCGCGGAGCGCAGGAAGCGAGAGAGGGTCATGGCTCATCCTCCAGAGATCCTCACTTTACCTCCACCCTCTCGACCACCACCTCGTCCTTCAGGTGGCGGTCGAAGAACTCGGCGATCCGATGGTAGAGGTGGCCCGAGACCTCCTCCTTGAAGCCATGCTTCTGGTGCGGGTAGAGGGCCTCCTCGAAGGGGAGCTTGGCCTGGATCAGCTTGTCGGTCAAGACGATGGTGTTCTGGGGGTGGACGTTGTCGTCCGCTGTGCCGTGGAGGAGGAGGAGCGCGTCCTTCAGGTTGCCGGCGAAGCTGAGCGGCGAGGAGAGGCGGTAGCCTTCGGGGTTGTCCTCGGGCCGGTCCAGGTAGCGCTCGGTCCAGATCGTGTCGTAGAGCGCCCAGTCGGTGACCGGGGCGCCGGAGACCCCGGCCTTCCAGACCCCGGGGGCGTTGAACAGGCAGTAGAGGGTGTTCGCGCCACCTCCCGACCAGCCCCAGAGGCCGAGCCGGGAGGGGTCGACCCAGGGGAGCGTCTTCAGGTACGCGACCCCGGCGAGCTGCGCCTCCAGGTCGTTGTGGCCCATCCGCCGGTAGTTGCGGTCGGCGCCTTCCTGGCCGAAGAAGATCGAGGCGCGGTTCTCGACCTCGAAGACGGCGTAGCCGCGGGTCGCCATCCACTTGTGCCAGAGGTCGCGGCCGCGCCCCCAGGCGTTGTTGACCACCCCCTGCGAGCTCGGCGCGCCGTAGTGGTAGAAGATCACCGGGTACTTCCGGTCGGGGTGCGCGGGATCGAGACCGGCGGGCTTCAGGAGGCGGGCCGGGAGCTTCGTCCCCTCGGGGCCGTCGACGGTCAGGAGCTCCCAGTGGGGGAGGGCGGCGAGGTCGAAGGGCGGCGGCGCCTCCGGGAGGGTGGCGACCAAGGTGCCGTCCGCGCGGTGCACTGTCTCGACCGGCGGGTGCTCGGCGTCGCTCCAGGTGAGGACAGAGGCGCCGCTCTTCTCGGCGACCAGCGCCCCGTTCGTCCCCGGCTCGGCCGCCACCTTCTCGACCGTGCCGCCGTCGATCCGCACCCGGAGCACCTGGCGGTCGGTGGCGCCCAGGGAAGCAGTCGAGTGGCCGGTGACGTAGGCCCAGCCGTCCGCGGTCAGGGCGTCCAGGGCGGTCAGGGTCCACCCCTCGGGAGTCAGCGGGCGGACCTCCTTGCCGTCCGCGGCGTGCAGATAGAGCCGGCGCCAGCCGCTCTTCGCCGAGCTCCACAGGAAGCGACCGTCCGGCAGCGGCCGGAAGTCATTGGTCAAGTCGATCCAGGTCTTGTGCTCCTCGGTGTGGAGCGCCGTGCAGTGGCCGTCCTCCGGCCGGCAGCGCAGGAGGTCCAGGCGGTTCTGGTCGCGGTTCAGGCGCTGCACCCGGAGCTCCTTGCCGTCGGGGGTCCAGGCCACCCGCGCCAGGTAGTCCCCCTCTTTCCCTCCCGACTCGCCGGTCGCCAGCCAGCTCGTCTTGCCGGTCGCCACGTCGACCACCCCGATCCGCACCTTCGGGTTGGGCTCGCCCGCCTTGGGGTACTTCTGCCAGGTGACGGCGGGGTATTTGGGAGAGTAGTCGACGATAGGGTAGGCCTCGACCGGGGTCTCGTCGAACTGCAGATAGGCGATCGAGCGGCCGTCCGGGCTCCACCAGTAGGCGGTGGGAGCGCGGGTCCAGATCTCCTCCCCGTAGACCCAGTCGACGACGCCGTTCAAGGTCACGTCCTTCTTCCCCCCGGAGGTGAGGGCGGTCTCGCGGCGGGTGGCGAGGTCCAGGAGGTAGAGGTCGGCGTCGCGCACGAAGGCGACGCGGTCGCCCTGGGGGGAGAGCTTGGGGTCCTCGACCTTCTCCTTCTCGGTCAGCCGGTAGACCTCGTGCCGGCCGAGCGAGAAGCGGAAGAGGTCGCCGCCCGAGGTGAGGAGGAGGGAGTCGCCGCGCGGCAGCCATTGATGGGCGTCGAGGGCGAACGTCGGCTTGTCGTCCCAGCGGCCCTTCCAGTCGTCGAGCCGGAACAGCGGCTCGCTCTTACCGGTCGCGAGATCGAGCCACCAGAGGGCCTCGCCATGCTCGTCCTTCCACAGATAGGTGAGGCGCTGCCCGTCCGGCGACCAGGCGAGCTGGGTGGCCGAGCGGCCGGCGCCGCCGGGGGCGAAGATGGCGTCCAGGGTCAGCGGGGAGGGCGTCGTCGCGGCGGCGGCGTTCCCTTCCAGGGGGAGGCTGGCGGAGAGCAGGCAGGCGGCGAGCGCGGGGCGCAGGAAGCGAGGGGCGGTCATGGATCCTCCGGGGTTCGTTGCCAGGGAGTCTATCCGCTGGCCGGCGCGACGCAACTTTTTTCGCCTGGCGAGCGTAAGGGAAAGCGACGATCGAAGGAGAGAACCATGCCGAGAGCCCGGATTTCCGCCCTTGCCGCCACCCTGGCCCTACTGGCCGGCGCGGCGTATGCTGCCGCCGATACCCCCCAGACGCGGCTCGTCCGCGAGTCGTTCCCCCTCCCCGCGGGCCAGACCCTGCGCCTCGCCAACCTGGCCGGTCGGGTCGAGCTGGTGCCCGGCCAGGGATCGCAGGTCGTGGTCGAGGCCACGGTCCACGCCGAGGGCGACTCGGCGGCGGAGACCCAGAAGCTCCTCGCCGCCATGAAGTGGGTGCGGAGCCACGACAGCAAGGGCCGGGAGGAGATGGCCCTCGCCTATCCGGTGGAGAGCTACCACGGCTTCCACTACCCGCGCCCCAAGGACCGGGAGGACGACATCCCTGCGTTCTTAAGCTTCCTCGCCGACAACAACCGCACCTCGACCACCTACCGGGGCGAGCGCGTGCGGGTCTACGCGCGGCGCAAGTCCGGCGTGCCGACCCTCTACGCCGACCTCCGGATCGCGGTGCCCGCGAGCGCCGCCTTCGCCGTCCGCAACGTCCTGGGCGCGGTGCGTGCCGAGGACCTGTCCGGCAACGTCGAGGTCAGCACCGGCAGCGCCGACGTGCGCTTCGGCGCCTTTGCCGGCACCCTGACGGTCGAGACCGGCTCGGGCGACGTGCGGCTGGGCGCGGTCAAGGGGGAGACCACGGTCAAGACCGGCTCGGGGGACCTGAGCGTCGGCAACCTGGTGGGCAACGGCACGATCAACACCGGCTCGGGCGACGTGGTGATCGAGCAGGTGGCGGCCGGCAAGCTGGCGGTCGAGACCGGCTCGGGCAACCAGACGGTCCGCGCGGGGACGGCCTCGAAGGTCGTGTCCAAAGCCGGCTCGGGGGACGTCCGGCTGATGAAGGTCGAGATCGAGGAGCTGGTGGCAGACACCGGCTCGGGCAACGTGACCGTCCATACCTCGCTCGCCCAGACCCGGCAGGTGAAGATCGGGACCGGCAGCGGCGACATCCGCCTGGCCGCCGGCGCCGAGGCCTCGTTCGACGTCGATTCAAGCCAGGGGAGCGGCGACCTCCGGGTGGGCTACGCCGACGCCACCCTGCGCAAGCACGGCGACAAGGTGATCGGCGCCAAACGCGGCGACGGCCGCACCCACATCCACATCGAGACCGGCAGCGGCGACTGCACGATCAAGCCACAGGGGTAGGGGGCTTCGTCCAAGTCGCTCACCCCGTCGAAGTGCCAGTCCGAAGGCATGGGTGGTCAGCCCCGAAAGGCACTGATAGCCAGCCCCGAGGGACACTGATAGGCAGCCAGACAGCATGGACAGCCAGCCCCGAAGGGCACTGATAGGCAGCCAGACAGCATGGACAGCCAGCCCCGAAGGGGCGAAGGCATATAGCCTGGGGCGAAAGCCCCAGGTTGCCGTAACCCCAAGAAACCAAAAGCCCCGAAGGGGCGACGGTACGGGCCGGGATGCAGGCCGTCGCCCGCAGATCCAAGCCAGAGTCCCGGGACTTTGGGCCAGAGTCTGCGGACTTTGGTCTGGCGCGCGGGACTTCGGCCTGAGTCTGGGGACTCCAGCTCAGAGTCCCGGGACTTTGGCCAGAGTCTGCGGACTTCGGTCTGGTGCGCGGGATTCCGACCGGAGTCTGGCGACTCCGGCGAGAGTCCCGGTACCTTGGCCAGAGTCTGCGGACTTCGGTCCGGCGCGCGGGACTTCGGCCCGAGTCTGGGGACCCCAGCGAGAGTGCCGGGACTTTGCCCAGAGTCCGCGGACTCCGGCGCGAAGTTGCATCCGGATCGGATCATTCCGAAAGGAGGTTCCGTGGCCAAGAAGACCTACCGGAAACCCACCTCACGACGACTCGGTCTGTAGCGGGAGATGACCTGCTTCAGCTTCCCGGTGGAATGAGGGACTGCGGACGATTCAGAGCGGCCATGGCCACATCAGCCTGGCCACCGGCGCCTAGGCCTCGTGCGACCTCGATTCGAGCCAGGGGAGCGGCAACATCCAGGTGGGCTACGCCGATGCCGCTTTGCGCAAGCACGACGACAAGGTGATCGCGACGGCCGCACCCACATCCACATCGAGACCGGCAGCGGCGACTGCTCGATCAAGCCGCAGAGGTAGGGAGGCGCCCTGCATCCTGCTTCTTAGGAGGGTGGAGACTCGACGGGCCATTTCGACAGTGCCAGGGTCCCGCTCTCAAGGATCATGTTCATATCGCGGTCTCGAGCCAAGAGGGCACAGCCGTTCTCTTCAGCCAGAACCGCGATCAAGCAGTCGATCGTCGAGCGGATTGTCTTGCCTCGTTGGCGCAGGGCGCGATAAAGATCCGCAGCCCGGAAGTGGAGGTCGATGCCGCGGGCTTCGAGAAAATCGAGATCTCGAAAGCTATCGGCGAGGCGCTCCCGGCCGGCGGCTTTGCGGAAGCCCTGAAAGACTTCTGCAACGACGACGCCGCAGGTGCAGATCGAGTGATCGCTGGCGAGGAGCTCGGAGAGCGCCCGTCGCTCCGAAGTATCGGCGTCGTTGAAGAAATCGACCCACACCGAAGTGTCGACGAGGACCCTCAAGTGTTCTTGCCCCGGCGACGGAGCTCGTCGAGGTCCCCTTCCCAGGACATCCTTCCCTCGAACTGGAGGATCTGCCGGACTCGCCGGCGGCGGGCGTACTCCCGGAGAGCCTCGTTGATGACGTCGGTCTTGGTCTTCTCCGGCGAAACCTGCATTGCGCTCCCGAGGGCCTCGTCGTCGATATTGAGGGTTGTCCGCATTCTGCACCTCCTCCCGATGCAGATTCTACCCCTAAAACATCTGCGTCGCGAATCCGTTCCAGGCCCGGACCTTGCATTGGGAAAGGACATTCCGAAAGGAGGTTTCGTGGCCAAGAAGACCTACCGTAAACCCACCTTGCGACGGCTCGGGCTGCTCCGGAAGATGACCCGCTTCAGCATCCCGGTGGAATGAGCCGCAGCGCCGGCCGGTCGTGCTCGATCGGCCCGGCGGTTTCTTTCCCCTACATCTTGCTGTAGTTCGGCCCCCCGCCCCCCTCGGGCGGCACCCAGGTGATGATGGCGTAGGGGTCCATGATGTCGCAGGTCTTGCAGTGGACGCAGTTGCTGGCGTTGATCTGCAGGCGCTCGCCGGTGGGGGAGGCGGGGTCTTGGACCATCTCGTAGACGGCGGCGGGGCAGAAGCGCTGGCAGGGGTTCTTGTACTCGACCGCGCACTGGTAGATGCAGATGTCGGTGTCGGCGACGTGGAGGTGGACCGGCTGGTCCTCCTCGTGGGCGGTGCCGGAGTTGTAGACGTCGGCCAGGCGGTCGAAGGTCAGCTGGTTGTCGTAGGCGACCGGGGCGGCGGGGTGGAGGCGGGCGCCCTCCGGAGTGTTCAGGGGGATCATCCGCTCGTGGCCGGGGGTGGTCGGCAGCCGGTCGAGGAAACCCCAGCCGCGGCCGCCGGCCACCAGGCCGAGGCCGGCCTGGAGCAGACCGGCCAGGGTGCCGTGGTCGAAGGCCTGGTGGAAGTTGCGCACCTCGTGCATCTCCTCCTGAATCCAGCTCGCCTCGACTTTCTCCTCGTAGGCGGCGAGTCGCTCCGAGGTGGCCCCGCCCGCGACCAGCGACTCGAAGATGGTCTCGGCGGCGAGCATGCCGGACTTCATGGCGAGGTGGATGCCTTTGAGGCGCTGGCCGTTCAGCATCCCGGCCGAGTCGCCGACGAGGAGGAAGCCGTCGCCCGCCAGGCGCGGCAGCGACCACCAGCCGCCCTCGGGGAGCGCCTTGGCGCCGTAGAAGGCCATCTTGCCACCTTCCAGGAGCTTGGCGATGTCGGGGTGCGTCTTCAGCCGCTGGAACTCCTCGTGGGGATCGAGGTAGGGGTTCTTGTAGTCGAGGCCGACCACCAGGCCGACGATCAGCTGGTCCCCCCCCATGCCGTAGAGGAAGCCGCCGCCGAAGGTGTCGCCCAGCGGCCAGCCTAGGGTGTGGATCACCTGGCCCGGAGTGATGCGGCCGGCGGGGAGATCCCAGATCTCCTTCAAACCCAGGGCGTAGACCTGGGGGTTCTTGCCCGCCCAGAGGTCGAGCTTGGCGTCGAGCTGCTTGACCAGGGTGCCGCGCGGCCCCTCGCCCAGGACGACCACCTGGCTCCGGACGTCGACCCCCGGCTCGTAGTTGGCCTTCTTCTTACCGTCGTGCCCCACCCCCTTGTCGCCGGTCCGCACGCCGACCACCCGGCCGTTCTCGAGCAGGGCCTCCACGGCGGGGGTCTCGAAGAGGAGGTCGACGCCCAGGGCCTCGACCTTGGGGGCCATCCAGCGGAGGAGCTTGCCTAAGGAGGCCACGTAGTTGCCGTCGTTTTCGAGCGGCGGCGGAATGGGGAGGGAGAGGGAGCGCTTCTCGGTCAACCAGAGGAGCTTTTCGTGCTCGTGCTCGACCTTGCCCTCGAACGGCGCCTGGCGCCAGTCCTCGGGGAACAGCTCGCGCAGGGCGCGAGGGTCGACCACGGCGCCGGAGAGGGCGTGGCTCGCCACCTCCTTGCCTTTCTCCAGGACGGCGATCGAGATCTCGATCTTTTTGGCCGCCTTGGCGTTGTGCTCCTTGAGGAGGCGGGCCAGGTGGTACGCCCCGGCGAGGCTCGCCGGTCCGGCGCCGACGAAAACGACATCGATGTCCAAGGTTTCGCGCTGCGGCTCGTCGTTCATGCGGGATGGGTCTCCGGGAAATCCGCCGGATGCTACCACGAGGAGGGCGGAGGCAATGTCCCGCTATACTTCCCCGCTACTGTCCGGAGATCCGCCGTGCCCACCCCGACCCACGCCACCCTCGTCGCCACCCTGACCACGGCCCCGACCGCGGGGCTCCCCGACCTTTCCGGGGTCGAATGGCTGGAGGTGCGGGCGGACCTCGTGGGCGACCTCGACCCGGCGGCGTTGCAGTCGTTGCGCTCCGCCTTCCCCGGCAAGCTCCTCTATACCTTGCGGAGCCGCGCCGAGGGGGGCGGCTTCGAGGGCTCGGTCGAGAAGCGGCGGCGGCGGATCGCCGAGGCGGCCGAACGCTACGACCTCCTGGACCTCGAATGCGAGCGCGACCTCGCCCCGGAGGTCCTGAAGGCGGTGGCGCCCGAGCGGCGGATTCTCTCCTGGCACGGGGGGGCGGTGGGCCTCCAGGGCCTCCAGTCGCGCTTCGAGAAGATGGCCGCCTACGACGCCTTCCTTTATAAGATGGTGCCGGCGGCCACCCAGCCGGGGGAGGAGCTCGCCCCCCTGCTCCTCCTCCACCAGCAGAAGCGCTCGGACCTCGCCACCTTCGCCTCCGGCCCCACCGGCGCCTGGACCCGCCTGATCGCCCCCCGCCTGGGAGCGCCGGTGGTCTATGCTGCGGCCTCGGAGGTGCCCGGGGCGCCGGGGCAGATCGCGCTCTCCCGTCTGCGCGACGACTACGGCCTCCCCGACCTGCCGCCGGTCGAGGTGCTCTTCGGCATCGCCGGCCACCCCGTCGCCCACTCGCTCTCGCCGCGGCTCCACAACGGCGCCTACCGGGCGCTGGGGATTCCGGCCCTCTACCTCCCCTTCCACGTCACCTCGTTCGGCGACTTCTGGCTGGAGGTGGTCGAGAGCGGCGTCCTGGAGCTTCTGGGGATGCCTCTCCGCGGTCTCTCCGTCACCGCCCCCTACAAGGAGGCCGCCCTGGCGGTCGCAGGCGCCGAGAGCCCGCGCGCGGCGCGGATCGGCGCCGCCAACACCCTGGTGTGGAACGACAGTGTTTGGGAGGCGGAGTCGACCGATCCCGAGGGGGTGGTCCTGCCGCTCCTGGCGCGCGGTTTCGATCCTAGAGAGAAGGCGGCGGCCGTGGTGGGGGCGGGGGGGGCGGGGCGCTCCTCGGCGGTGGGTCTGGAGGTGGCCGGCGCCCGGGTGACCCTGTTCAACCGCGGCGCCGAGCGGGGCGAACGGGCGGCGGAGGACCTGAAGCTCCCCTATCTGCCCCTCGACCAGCTCGACCCGGCGGCCTTCGACCTCCTGGTCAACGCCACCTCCCTGGGGCGCGACCCCGAGGGGCCGCTCCCCTTCCCCCTCGACCGCCTGCGCCCGGGAACGGTGGTGATCGACCTGGTCTACGACGCCGCCCGCCCCGGCCCCACTCGGCTCCTCGCCGAGGCCGCGGCGCGCGGCGCCGTCGCCGTCGACGGCCGGGAGGTCCTCCTCTCCCAGGCCCTTGGGCAGTTCCGCATGATGACCGGGAAGGAGATGCCGGTCGAGCTCGCCCGGCGGCAGCTGGGGTTGGGGTAGGCGCGCGACGTTTTGACAACCCCTACCCCAACCATTAGCATTCCCTCCCTGCGGGGCCGGTGTAGCTCAGCGGTAGAGCGCCTGACTGTGGATCAGGAGGTCATGGGTTCGACCCCCATCGCCGGTGCCATTGTTTTCGAACCAGCCGTGTAACTCGTAAGGAGCCCTCCCATGCCGGACACCGTGGAGCCACGCCTGTCGCGTGGGCTGCGCGATCTGCTACCCGAGCAGATGCTGCCACGCCAGTGGATGATCGACACCGTCCGCGGCGTCTACGAGCTCTACGGCTTCGTGCCGCTGTCCACTCCCGCCATCGAGTATCTGGACGTCCTCTCGGGCTCTGCGGCCGGACAGGAGGCGCAGCAGTCGATCTTCACGGTCAGCAACCCCGAGGAGGAGGTCCTGGGGCTGCGCTTCGATCTGACCGTCCCCCTGGCCCGCGTCGTCTCCCAGTACCGCGACCTGCCGCGCCCCTTCCGCCGCTACCAGGTGTCGCCGGTCTGGCGCGCCGACAAGCCGGGGCCGGGGCGCTTCCGCGAGTTCACCCAGTTCGACCTCGACTCGGTGGGCACCGAATCGGAGATCGCCGACACCGAGATCATCGCCGGGATGTGCGACTCGCTCGCCGCCTTGAAGGTGGCCTCCAAGGTCCGCTTCTCCAGCCGCGGCATCCTGAACCTCGTGCTCGCCTACGCCGACCTCGCCCCCGAGCGCGGGGTGGACGTCTTCCGGGTGCTCGACAAGCTCGACAAGGTGGGGCTCGACAAGGTCAAGCTGGAGCTGACGACCGGCTACCACGACGCCTCGGGCGACTTCATCCCCGGCCTCAAGCTGAGTGCCGACCAGGTCGGCAAGATCGAGCGCTTCCTCGCCATCCGCTCGGACGACCGGCGCGAGGTCGTCGACCAGTTGCGCGACCTCTTCGCCGCGGTGCCCGGGGCGGACCGCGAGATCGGCACCGTCGAGGCGATCTCGAACCACCTCTACGCCCTGGGCTACGGCGACGAGCCGGTGGCGCTCGACCTTTCGATCGCCCGCGGCCTCGCCTACTACACCGGCCCGGTCTTCGAGGCCATGCTGCTCGACGCGCCGCAGTTCGGCTCGGTCTTCGGCGGCGGCCGCTACGACGACCTGGTCCTCCGCTTCCTGGGCGAGAAGGTCCCGGCGACCGGCGCCTCGATGGGCGTCGACCGCCTGCTCGCCGCCCTCGTCCACCTGGGGCGGGCCGGGCAGCAGAAGGCGACCGCCAAGGTGCTGGTCGTCAACATGGACCCGTCTTTGAAGGAGGAGTACCTGGCGATCACCTTCGAGCTCCGCCGGGCGGGGATTCCCGCCGAGATGTACCTCGGCCTGGAGAAGGGGATCGGCAAGCAGCTCAAGTACGCCGACCACTGCGGAGTTCCCATCGCCCTCCTCCTGGGGTCGACCGAGAAGGAGAAGGGGGTGGTGACGCTCAAGGACATGGAGATGGGCCGCCGCCGGGCGCAGAAGCTCGACAACCGCAAGGAGTGGCTGGAGGAGCGGCCCGGCCAGCGCGAGGTGCCGCGCGGCGAGCTGGTGGCCGCGGTGCGCGAGCTGCTCTCCCAGATCGGGGGCGAGGCCCGTTGAGCGAGGCTGTTCCCTCCGCGGTGGTCCTGGACGGCGGCTCCCTCACCCTGGCCGACCTCGTCCGGATCGCCCGTGACCCCGAGGTGCGGGTCGAGATCGCCCCTGCGGCTCTCGACCGGGTGCGCCGCAGCCGCGAGCAGATCTGGCGGATCGCCGAACGCTACCGCGAGGACTATGCGCGCCTCGCGGGCGGGGAGGCGGTCCAGCCGGTCCTCGAATACGGGGTGACGACCGGCTTCGGCGAGTTCAAGGACATCCCCGTGGCCCCCGACTGCCTGGAGGAGCTGCAGCGCAACATCCTGCTCAGCCACTCGGCCGGGGTGGGGGAGAACGCCGACCCGGCCGACCCGGCCAACCGCTTCGCGCCGGAGGTGGTGCGGGCGGTCCTCGCCATCCGCCTGAACGCCTTCCTCAAGGGGCACTCCGGGGTGCGGATCGAGCTCGCCCAGGCGGTCCACCGGATGCTCGACCGGGGGATCGTGCCGCACGTCCCTCTGCGGGGGTCGGTCGGCTCCTCGGGCGACCTCTGCCCGCTCGCCCACACCTTCGTCGTCCTCCTCGGGGAGGGCAGCTACGACGTGGCGCGGACCGCCGCCGACCTCCGCGCCCTGCGCGCGGAGCGCCGGGAGCCGCGCCGCGGGCTCGCCCAGCTCGAGGCCGACCTCGGCATGGCGGTCCCCGCCCCGAGCTACAAGGAGGGCCTGGCGCTGACCAACGGCGCCAACTACTCGGCCGCCCTCCTGGCCCTGGCCGTCCACGACGCCGAGGCCGCCGCCAACCTCGCCGACGTCGCCGCCGCCCTTTCCCTGGAGGCGGTCTGCGGCTGTGCCCGCGCCTTCGATCCCAAGGTCCACGCCGCCCGCGGCCAGGTGGGGCAGATGGCGAGCGCCGCCAACTTCCGTACCCTCCTCGCCGGCAGCCGTCTGCTCGAACGGGCGGGCGCGGTCCAGGACGTCTACTCCCTGCGCTGCGCCCCGGCGGTGCACGGCGCGGCCCGCGACACCGTGGCCTATGCCCGGATGGTCGCCCTGCGGGAGATCAACGCGGCGACCGACAACCCGCTCTTCTTCCCGGGTGCGGAGACGCCGCCCTGGGATCACGAGTTCCGCGCCAACTGGCCGGCGACCTACCGCGGTGAGGAGCGCCTCTCCTACTCGGCCGGGAACTTCCATGGCGAGCCGGTGGGGGTCGCCGCCGACCTCCTGGCGATCGGTCTCGCCGAGCTCGCCAACATCGCCGAGCGGCGCATCCAGGTGCTTCTCGACGGCCGCCAGAACCGCAACCTGCCGGGCAACCTGATCGCCCGGCGTGGGGTCAACTCGGGGCTCATGCTCACCCAGTACGGCGCCGCCGGGATCGTCTCCGAGAACAAGGTCCTGGCCCACCCGGCCTCGGTCGATTCGATCCCCACCTCGGCCAACGCCGAGGACCACAATGCCATGTCGACCTACGCCGGGCGCAAGCTGCAGACGGTGCTGCGCAACGCCCAGGCGGTCCTCGCGATCGAGCTCCTGGTCGGCGCCCAGGCGGTGGAATGGCGGGTGGGGATGGGGATCGACCCCGGTCTCAAGGCGCCGCGCCTGACCGAGTGGGCGGAGGCGGAACGCGAGGCCGAAGCCTTCGCGGCGGCCACCGCCCGCGAGCGGCGGGGAGAGATCGCCACCCACCTCGGCCGCGGCACCGGCGCCGCCTACCTCGCGGTGCGGGAGGTGGCCGAGCCGCTGCTCGCCGACCGCACCCTGGACGGGGACATCCGCGGGGTGCAGGCGCGGGTGGAGGACCGGTCGCTCCTCGGGGCGGTGGAACGGGCGCTGGGAGAGCCGCTCCGGAGCGTCGAGGCACTGGCGCCGGCGCCGCCGGCATCGCCCTCGAAGCCCTAGGTCCGCGCCGCAGCCTCGTGTGCTAAACTTTGTAAGGCAAGCAAGGAGAAGCGATGCAAGCACAAGTTGCCGTGGATCCGCAGAAGGTGCTGGACTCCCTCGCCGCCCACATCGCGATTCTCGATGAGAACGGCACCATCGTCCAGGTGAACCGCGCCTGGAACTACTGCTTCTCCCGCCGGCTCAAGGGGCTGTCCTGCGTCGGCAGCGAGAATCGCGAGGCGGATGCGCCCCCGCCCCCCAGTGCCAGCATCGGCGCCAACTACCTGAACGTCTGCCGCAACACGCAGGGTCGCGAGGCCCCCTACGCTCAGGCCGTCCTCCAGGGGCTCGAGGACGTCCTCGCGGGGCGGCAGGATGAGTTCAACTTCATCTATCGCTGCGCCTGGCCGGTGGAGGTGCTCGAGTTCCTCCTCACCGCCACCCCCCTGCCGGGCGGCGGTGCCGTGATCTCGCACCAGGAGATCCCCCCGCAGTTGAATCGAGCGGCTCCGAAGCCAGCCGAGCCGGCGCACGCCTCGGCGTAACGGCGACCGTTCCCGATCATGAACCGCCGGCCTCCTCCAGGCCCGGCTCGCCCGGCTGTCGCCGCGAAGGAACTTCCGGTCTCTTGCCGCGCCTGCGTTGCCGGGATAGAGTTCCAGCTCGGAGGGTAGTTCCGGCAAAGGACGATCTCATGCACGACGACGAACAAGCGATCCGAGAGCTGGTGGAAACCTGGCTCAGCGCCTCAAAAGCCGGAGACACCGAAAAAGTCCTCCGCCTCATGGCCGAGGACGTGGTGTTCCTGGTGCCTGGGCAGGCGCCCATGCGCGGCAGGGCCGCCTTCGCAGCGGCCCAATCCAGCCTGGAGCCCTACCAGATCGAAGCCACCAGCGAGATTCAGGAGATCAAAGTTCTCGGCGAGTGGGCCTACACCTGGACCCGGCTCTCGATCGTCATCACCCCCAAGGAGGGCGGAGCGCCCATCCGGCGCGCCGGCAACACGCTCTCCATCCTGCAGAGACAGGCCGGCTCCTGGGTGATCTTCCGTGACGCCAACCTGCTCGCCGTGGTGCCGAATCCGGAGTGAGAGAGCAGGAGAACCGACGGGATCTACCATTTCTACAACACCGAGATCCTCTATGCCCCCAGCGAGCCGGGGCAGGACGGCCGGCACGTGGACATGATCTGGCCGCTGTGGAACCTGTTCGACCTCACGCCGGAAGGGCGAGGGACCGACTGGTACCCGAGGCTGGCCTACGGGGCGGAGTAGGGCTCAACCGATCCGCACGTCGTGGCTCTTGGCGTCCGGCTCGGCAAAGCGGACGAGCCGGCCGGCTTCGTCCGTGAGGTCGGCCTGAACGCTTTTCGACAGCTTGCCGAACGGCTCGACGGCGAGGGTCGCCGTCCCCTTCTTCCGCTCGAGCTTCCAGGTGCCGGCGACGAAGCCGTCGACGAGGAAGGTCGGCGCGACGCGCAGGCCGGGGAGATAGACCGACGAGCGGTGCTCGTCGGCGACGAACCGCTTGCGGTCGTCGTGGCCCAGGACCAGGTTGTCGAACTCGGGGAGGAAGCGGACGGGAGCGGGGGTATCCTCGGGCGGCCGCGGCGCCTCCGGCAGATCGAAGAGCTCTCTCTTGCGCTCGTCGCGAAAGGTGAGGAGCCGGGGGCGGAGCGCCTCGAAGACCTCCCGCAGCTTCTGGAACCCTGACCAGTTCTGCGCGTCGGCCACACTCGCCGGACCGAAGGCCGCGAGGTAGCGCAGCACCAGCGCGGCCGGGCCGTCGTCGGGGTGGAGCGGCGCGCCGAGCCAGGACTCGGCGAGGGCGAAACGGGAGACCGTGGGAAAGCCCCAGGGATCGTCGGTCGGCACCATGACGAGCGGCAGGGTCATCCGCACGGCGTAGCCCATGGCCCGCTCGTCGCCCTCCGGATCGCGGCTCACCAGGTAGTCGCGCAAATCTTCGAACGTCCGCGGTTCCTCTTGAAGCCGGACGCGCGCCGCCGCGGCGAGATCGGCCTCGTCGAGGATGACCGCGCGCTGGCGGAGGATGGCGTGCATCCCGCGGGTCAAGAGCGGCTGGAGCGCGGCGCGAAGAATCAGGTAGTCCTGGGCGGCCACCAGATGCAGGGTGCCGCGCAGGAACGTGGCGCGGACCACGGCGCGATCGTGGAGCAGACGGTGGAGGTCCTCGCGCCGGAACCCCTCGATCCGCGACCAGAGCCCGAGAAACGGCGGCCGGGGCCATTGGGCCTGGAGGCCCACGAGGCGCTCGGTGACGGCGAGAGGGGCGAGCGGCGATTCTGCCTCGCGCGCCAGGAGCACCTGCCGGGCGAGGGTGGCGCGGTTGAGCGCGCGCAGGCTCAAGGAGGACGCAGTCATGGTCGCCTCATGGTAACCCGGCTCCTGCCTGGCCGGCGCGCGGAGGAAGGAGGAAGACTGCTACGATATCTATCGAGGAGGTCTTCGTATGAAGCTCAAAGTAGTGGTTCATGAGGCGGAAGAAGGCGGGTTCTGGGCCGAGGTGCCAGCGATCCCCGGCTGTGCCACGGAGGGAGAGAGCTTCGAGGAGCTGCTTCAAAACCTCTATGAGGCGGTCGAGGGTTGTCTCTCCGTGGACGTCGAGCCGGTCCACGGAGCGGATCGGGTCATCGAAATCGCCGTATGAAGTCCCTCTCTGGCAAGGACCTGGCAAAGGTACTGGAGCAGAGGGGCTGGGTCCTTAGAAGGATCCATGGCAGTCACCATATCTACATGAAGGAAGGTAGTGAGGTCCGGCTCTCCGTTCCGATTCATGGAAGCCGCGCGCTCAAGATCGGACTGCTTCGGCATCTCCTCAAGATGGCGGCGATCTCCCAGGAGGAGATCTGATAGGAACTGCTCACCTAGCGAGTCATAGAGAGAAGCACTGAGGGGCCTGGCATTAGGGAGTTCTCGCATGGATTTAGCTCGCCTGCGCGAAGTTCTCCGGCCCCACGTTGTCGCACTCGGGTATTCGTGTACTCACAGCACGCTGCCGGATATATGCGAAAAACTGGGCCTACCTTCTCCTGGAGAAGGGACTAAAGCAGAACGGATAAGTACGAGCTTCGATGCGCTTTCTGACGCGGATCTCCCTCTGATGGCAGAGCGCTTCTTGGAATTGCATCTACCCAGGCCGGCCATACGAAATGAGATTCAGGACATTCTTTGGGTTGATACCGCCGCTCCCGAAATCCCGAAGAAGTTTCGGAGGGAGGTTGCTCGTGCGCTAGCGGACGACCTGTATGTCGACTCCCGGCGATTCGATGATCTCTTAGAGAGACTGTGGATTACGAATGACGACCCTCTGGCCTTCTTCGATGAAGCAACTCCCTTCGTGCGGAAATCGATCGGCATGTTCATCGTAACCCAGGAGACTGGTCGGCCGAGGATCTGTTCGACAGACTTGGAGCATTCAGTGCTTCAGATCGCCGATTTGCCCTGTTCCTCGAAGGACTCGCTTCCTCGGAGGTGCGCCCGGATGAAGCGGCCCAACGCCGCTTCGTACAGGTTGTAAACGGACCTCTTCGCGAGTGCGGTGTGGAGCTGCGTGAGACCGATTCAGAGGGCGGCTACCCCGTGTTCACGATCGTCTCAACTGGCGGCGCCCCCTTGGGGCGGCCGAAAAATCTCATTTTCGCATCCTCCGTGAAACCGGATCTCCGGTTCCGAGATGCTGTGAACAACGACATCGAAATCGTGGGAGACTCAGCACGCGGTATGGTGAAGAAGTTCTTCGACGCTCTCTTCAAACGACATGGGGTCCTGGCAACGACTATCTAGACGTCTGACCTGGGGCAGATCTGTACAAACGAGACAGATTTTTCCCTGGGAGCGCTCGCGTCCCCGCCGGCCGGGCGGTAGAAAAGAAGCCGGCGAGGACGCCAGCGCTCCCAGGGAAAAATCGTCGGTTTGAGATCGGAGACCTTGCGTACTGGCCGACCGGATCGCGGCGGCCTGGAAGGTCTTGGGACCCCAATACCAAAACCGAAACCGGCGGAGGCGGCCCGCGCGGCGGCCAAGCCCGGAGCTTGACACCAGCCCTCCCCCCTGCATATTCTCTCTGGTGACCGGGAATTTGACGATGCGCTACAACGACCCCACGCCGACCCTCTCTCGGGTCACTCCCACCGTTTCGAACCGGTGTGGACGGGGTCACGTGCATCATCACTCCATGATCTAGGTCGGGAGCCGTCCCGGCCAGAGCCACCCGGGACGAGAGACCCCAAAGCCTCACGATCGTCGCCTCCTTCCGGGTCCGGAAGGAGGTTTTCGTTTTGGTGGAAACCAGGAAGGGACCGCAGTGAAGGTCTCCGCCGGTCTGCCGGTCGGGGTGGCCGCCCTGCTCTTCGAGAGCGCCCGGGCGCGGCGCGCGGTCGAGACCCGCCTCGTCGACCGGCTGGAGGCGGAGGGCTACGGCGAGGTCATCCTCCCTGTCCTCGACTACGCCGAGCCCTACGATTCTCTCTTGACGGCGACCGGTCGCGGCGAGCTCTACCGCTTCGTCGACCGGGGCGGCGACCTCCTCGCCCTGCGCTCGGACTTCACCCCCATGCTCGCCCGCCTCCTCGCCCCCCGCCTCGCTTCGCTCGACCTGCCGCTGCGCCTCTTCTACCGCGGCGACGTGGTGCGCTACCAGGAGGAGCGGGCCGGCCATTTGCGCGAGCTTTTCCAGCTGGGCGCCGAGCTGCTGAGCGACGACGCGGCGGCGGCCGATCGCGAGGTGCTGCGGCTGTTTCTCCGTCTCCTCCTCGCCTCGGGCGCCGCGCCGGTCGAGGTCGTCCTCGGCCTGGCCGGGGCGCTCGACGAGCCGCTCCTGCGGGCGGGGCGGGCCATGGGACCGGACGGACCGGCCCGCCTCGCCGCCGCCGTGGCGCGGCGCGAACGAGGAGTGGCGCGGCAAGCCTCCGAGATCCTCTTCGAGGTCGTCGACCACGGCCTGCCGGGCAATCCCGCGGCGCTGGGCGAGGAAGCCGCCGCCCGGCTCGCCGACCTCCTCGCCCTCCGCGACGACCTCGCGGCCGAGTTTCCACAGGTGCGGCTGACCGTCGACCTGGCGGAGTTCGCCCGCCAAGCCCGGGACCCCGAGCTGCTCCAGGCGGTGGGGGAGCGCGCCTACTACGACGGCATCGTCTTCCAGGCCCACGCCGGGCCGTCCGGTCTGGCGGTGGGCGGCGGCGGCCGCTACGACCGCCTGTTCCGCGGCCTGGGAGCGGCGGCGCCGGCGGTCGGTTTCTCCCTCGGGCTCGACCGCCTGTGCGCCCCCGCCCCGGTGACCGCCTCGGTGATGGAGGTCGCGCCGTGATCCGCCTCGCTCTCCCCAAGGGGCGGAACCTGGGGCCGGTGCTCGCCGCCCTCGCCGCCGCCGGCCTCGCCGGCGAAGAGATGAGCGAGGCCGGGCTCGGCCGCCGCCTGAGGACCACCCTGCCGGGAACGGGGATCGAAGTTCTGTCGCTCAAGGACTGGGATCTCCCGCTCTACGTCGAGCACGGGGTGGCCGACTGCGGTTTCGTGGGGAGCGACGTTCTGGGCGAGGTGGACGGCGATCTCCTGGTGCCGCTGCGCCTGCATGCCGGGCGCTGCCGATTGTCCTTGATCGGCAAGGGGCCCGGTCCGCCGACGCCCGGCAGCCAGGTGCGCCTGGCGACCAAGTACCCCGCTACCGCCCGGCGGGTGGTGGCTCTGCGCCCCTGGGGGGCCGAGATCGTCCGCCTGTCGGGCTCGGTCGAGCTGGCGCCGCTGCTCGACCTCGCCGAGATCGCCCTCGACATCGTGCAGACCGGCCGGACCCTGGCCGAAAATCACCTGGTCGAGCTGGACGAGGTCGAGGAGGTGGCCGCCTGCCTGGTGGTCAACCGCGCCTCCTTCCAGCGCCACCGGGAGCTGTTGAACCGCTGGATCGGCCGCCTGGAGGCGGCGGGAGTCGCCTCATGAGCACACCCTTTCCCATCGTCACCGTAGGCTCCCGGAGCGGCCGGAGCACCCTCGAACGCCTCGCCGGGCGCGGCGCCTCCGTCCTCGACAAGAAAACCGTGCAGAAGGCCGAGGCGCTGGTCGACGCGATTCGCCAGGGCGGCGACCGCGCTCTCCTCGCGGCGGTGCGCAAGCTGGACGGCGTCACGGCGGATTCGGTGGCCGAGCTGGCGCTCAGCCCCTTGCCCGACGACGAGGCGAAGCTGCCGGCTGGCTTCGTCGAGGCGTTCGAGCGGGCGCGGGCGGCGATCGAGCGCTTCCACGCCCCCCAGGCAGCGGAGCGGCAGGCGGGCTACCGGGTCGAAGAGGAGGGGGTGGAGCTCGCCGAGGTCGTCACTCCGCTCTCCCGGGTGGGAATCTACGTCCCCGGCGGCCGGGCGAGCTACCCCTCGACCGTCCTGATGACCGCCATCCCCGCCCGGCTCGCCGGGGTGGCCGAGATCGCCGTCGCCACCCCGCCCGCCGGCTACCGGGAGAGCGCCCCCCTGCGCTACGCCCTGGAGACCCTGGGGCTCCGCGAGGTGTGGGGGATGGGCGGCGCGCAGGCGATCGCCGCCTTCGCCTACGGCACCGAGACCATCCGGCGGGTGGACAAGATCGTCGGCCCCGGCAACGCCTGGGTCACCGCGGCCAAGCGGATCGTGGCGGGCGACGTGGGGATCGACGGGCTCGCCGGCCCGAGCGAGGTGGTGATCGTGGCCGATCCCGGGAGCGACCCCGAGGGGGTGGCGGCGGACCTCCTCGCCCAGGCCGAGCACGACCCGCGGGCGATGGCGGTGCTCGTCACCACCGACGCCAAGCTCGCCCGCAAGGTGGCGACGGCGGTCGAACGGCAGCTCGCCGATCTCGCCGATTCCGCGACGGCCAAGACCTCCCGCGCGGCGCTCGCCGACTGCGGCGCCGCCCTCGTCGTCGCCGATATCGAGGAGGCGCTCGACACCGTCGAGCGGCTCGCCCCCGAGCACCTGCAGCTGGTGGGCCTCGAAGCCGAGGGCCTCGCCACCCTCGTGCGCTCGGCCGGGGCGGTGTTCGTCGGCCCCGCGACCCCGGTGGTCTTCGGCGACTACCTGGCCGGCCCCAGCCACGTCCTCCCCACCGGCGGCAGCGCCCGCTTCGCCTCGGGCCTCGGGGTCGCCGACTTCCTGCGCCGCAGCCATCGCGTCCGTTTCACCCCCGAGGCCGCCGCCCACCGCGCCGCGGCGGCCGCCGTCCTCGCCGACGCCGAGGGGCTCCCCGCCCATGCCGCGGCCGCCCGCCGGAGGCTGCCATGAGTCGGAAGCGCGGCAAGCTCGGGAATCTCGAGCCTGCCGCCTGGGTCCGCCCCGAGCTCCGGGCGCTCCCCTCCTACGACTACGTCCCCGTGGCGGGGGACCACAAGCTCGACCAGAACGAGGTGCCCTGGGAGCTGCCGCGCTGGGTGAAACAAGAGGTCGCCCGCCGCCTGGTCGAGACCGACTGGGCGCGTTACCCCGACTTCCACGCCGAGGGCCTGCGCCGCGAGCTGGGGCGGCTTCACGGCTGGCCCTGGGAGGGGGTGCTGGTGGGGAACGGCTCGAACGAGCTTCTGGCCCTGGCCCTCGAAGCGCTCGCCCCGGTGGGCGGGGAGGTGCTGGGCGCCGAGCCCTGCTTCGGCCTCTACCGGATGTTCGTCACCCGGGCGGGCGCCCGGCCGCGCTTCCTGCCGCCGCGACCCGACCTGCGCCTGCCGGTCGCCGAGCTGCAGGCGGAGATCGAAGCCGATCCGCGCCGGCCGCTCCTCCTCGCCTCGCCCAACAACCCCACCGGAGAGGCGCTGTCGCCGGCGGAGATCGAGGGGCTGCTCGACCGCCTGGAGGCCCCGCTCCTCCTCGACAACGCCTACGCCGAGTTCTGCCGCCACGACTACCGGCCGCTCCTCGCCGGCCATCCGCACCTGCTCCTCTTCCGCACCTTCTCCAAGGCCTGGTCGCTCGCCGGCCTGCGCCTGGGCTACCTCCTCGCCCATCCCGACCTGGTGCGCGAGTTGATCAAGGTGAAGCTTCCCTACAACCTCGGCCACGCCGGGGCGATCGCCGGCCAGCTGGCGCTCGGGCGAGCACAGCCGGCGGCCCGGCGGCGGGTGGCGGTGATCCTCGGCCGCCGCCCGCAGTGGGCGCGCGGCCTGGCCGCGGCGGGTTTGGAGGTCTTCCCCTCGGAGGCCAACTTCCTGCTCGTCCGCTGTCCCTCGGCCGCCGAGGCGAAGCGGGTGAAGCAGGGGCTTGCCGCGCGCGGCGTCCTGGTCCGCGAGGTGGGCTCCGGTGCCGCCGGGGGGGCTCTCGCCGGCTGCCTGCGGATCTCGATCGGCGGTGGCGCAGCCCTCCGCGCCACCAGGGCGGCCCTGGCGGAGATCCAGCCGGCCCTGGTGGAGGCAGGGCGATGAGTCCCCGCGCCGCCAGCGTCGAGCGGGCCACGGGCGAGACCCGCATCCAGCTCCATCTCGATCTCGACGCCGGGAATGCTGGAGACCGGGGGGAGCGTCGGATCGCGGTGCCGGACGGCTTCTTCGCCCACATGCTGAACGCCCTCGCCACCCACAGCGGCTTCGGCCTCGACCTCACCGCCTCGGGGGACACCGAGGTCGACCTCCACCACACGGTGGAGGACGTCGGCATCGCCTTCGGGGAGGCGCTCGCCACGGCCCTCGGCGACCGCCGCGGCATCGTCCGCTTCGCCCACGCCTACGCGCCGCTCGACGAGGCCCTGGCGCGGGCGGTGGTCGACCTCTCGGGACGCGGCTTCTTCGTCTACGACGCACCGCCCGAGATCGCCGCCTCCTGGGTCACCGCAACCTTCCCGCTCACCCTGGTCGCCGACTTCTTCCAGGCCCTGGCCGATCGCGGCCGGTTGACCCTCCATCTGCACCTGATCGCGGCGCGCAATCCCCATCACGCCGCCGAGGCCGCTTTCAAAGCCGCGGCGCTCGCCCTGCGCCAGGCCGTGGCCCTGCGGCCGGGGGAGAGCGGCGTGCCGAGCACCAAGGGGACTCTCTCGGCATGAATCCGGCGGTGGTGGTCGACGCCGGCGTGGGCAACCTGGGGAACGTCCTGCGCGCCCTGCGCCACCTGGGCGCCGAGGCGGAGGCGACCGCCGATCCGGAACGGATCGCCGCCGCCCGCTGCCTGCTCCTCCCCGGCGTCGGGGCCTTTGCGCCACCGCGCGAGGCCCTGCGCGGTCCGCTCGAAGCGGCGCTCCGGGCGGCTCTGGCGGACGGCGCCTGGCTCCTCGGCATCTGCGTCGGCTTCCAGCTCCTCTTCGAGGCCGGCGAGGAGTTCGGGACCACCGACGGCCTGGGTCTCCTGCCCGGCCGGGTCACCCGCCTGCCGGCCGGGGTCCCTCTGCCGCACATCGGCTGGAACCGGCTGCACAACCTCGCCGACCATCCGCTGCTCGCCGGGCTGGCCGGAGGGGATGAAAGCGCGGAGTGTCCTTATCTCTACTTCGTCCACAGCTACGCCGCTCAGGACCTGCCGGACGAGCTCTGCCTCGCCCGCGCGACCCACGGCCGGGCCTTCCCCGCCGTGGCGGGCAAGGGGAGGGTGCTGGGGACCCAGTTCCACCCCGAGCGGAGCGGTGCCGTCGGCCTCCGCCTCCTCGGCAACTATCTGCGGATGGCGGGAGCGGTCTAGATGGAGCTGCTGCCGGCGATCGATCTGCGCCATGGTGGTGCGGTGCGCCTCTGCCAGGGCGACGATGCCCGGTCGACCCGCTACGGGGACGATCCGCGCGTCCTGCTCGAAGCCTATGCCGCGGCCGGGGTGCGGCGGGTCCACCTGGTCGATCTGGACGCCGCCCTGGGCGAGCCACCGCAGCGCTCGCTGATTGCCGCGCTCCTCGCCCTCCCCGGCCTCCCCGCCCTCCAGCTCGGCGGCGGCCTGCGCGACCGCGACGCCGTCGTATGGGCGCTCGCCGCTGGCTGCGAACGCGTCGTCCTGGGCTCGCTCGTCGCCCGCCGGCCGGACCTCTTCGCCGCCCTCGCCCGCGAGCTTCCCGGCCGCCTCGTCCCGGCGCTCGACGTCCAGGGGGGCGAGGTGCGGGTCGCCGGCTGGCGCGAGGGGGCGGCCCGCACGCTCGCGGATCTCTGCGCCGCTCTCGCCGGCCTCCCCTGCCCGGCCGTCCTGGTCACCGACGTCGAGCGGGACGGCATGCTCGTCGGCCCCAACCTCGACCTCACCTGCCAGCTGGCGCGGGCCACCGGCCTGCCGGCCCTCCTCTCGGGCGGCATCCACGCCCTCGCCGACCTCCGAGCGGCGCGCGCCCGGCCCGAAATCGCCGGCGCGATCGTCGGCCGCGCCCTCTACGAGGGGATCTTCACCCCCGCAGAGGCGCTCGCCGCCTGTGCCGGAGGGGACGCGTGAGCCTCGTCTCCGGACTCACCCGCCGGGTGATCCCCTGCCTGGACGTGGCGAACGGCCGGGTGGTGAAAGGAGTGCGCTTCGCCGATCTCGTCGACCAGGGCGCGCAGGGCGATCCGGCCGAGGCCGCCGAGCGCTACGCCGAGCAGGGGGCGGACGAGATCGTCTTCCTGGACGTCAGCGCCGCCCCCGAGGGCCGAGGCACCGATCTCGATTGGGTGCGGCGCACCGCCGAGCGGGTTTTCCTCCCCTTGACCGTCGGCGGTGGCGTGCGGACGGTCGAGGACGCCCGCCTCCTGCTCCACGCCGGGGCGGACAAGGTCGGGGTGAACACCGCGGCGGTGGCCCGGCCGGAGCTGCTGACCGAGCTCGCTCGCCGTTTCGGCAACCAGTGCGTGGTGCTCTCGGTCGACGCCCGGCGCCGGCCGGCAGAAGAAGAGGGCTGGGAGGTCGTCACCCACGGCGGGCGACAGGCCACGGGCCGCGAGGCGATCACCTGGATCCGCGAGGCCGTCGAACGTGGCGCCGGGGAGGTGCTCCTGACCAGCATCGACGGCGACGGCACCCGCGGCGGCTACGACCTCGAATTGATCGCCGCCGCTGCCGCGGCGGTCGAGGTGCCGGTCATCGCCTCCGGCGGCGCCGGCCGGCTGGAGCACCTGGCCGCGGCGCTCGCGGCCGGCGCCGCCGCGGTGCTCGCCGCTTCCATCTTCCACCAGGGGACCTGCACCGTGGGCGAGGTCAAGCTCGCCCTCGCCGCCGCCGGTTTCCCCATCCGGAGGGCCGCCTGATGTCCGCATTCCCTGAAATCGATCCCGCCGCCCTGGTCTACGACGAGAAGGGGCTGCTCCCGGTCGTCGTCCAGGAGGTGGGGAGCGGCGCGGTGCTGATGCTCGCCTACGCCGATCGCGAGGCGGTCGAGCAAACCCTGGAAACCGGCGAGGTCCACTTCTGGAGTCGCTCCCGGAAGGCCCTCTGGCGCAAGGGGGAGACCTCGGGGAACACCCTGACCGCCGTCGAGGTGACGGTCGACTGTGACGGCGACGCCCTCCTGGTGCGGGCGCGGGCGCACGGTCCGACCTGCCACCGGGGGACCCGCAGCTGCTTCGAGCCCAACCCGGCGCGCCTGGAGCTGGGCTGGCTCTCGGCCGCCCTGGCGCGCCGCCAGTCCGCCAGCCCGGAAGAGAGCTACACGGCGCGCCTCCTGGCCGCCGGCCTGCCGCGCATCGCGCAGAAGGTGGGGGAGGAGGCGGTCGAGGCGGTCGTCGCCGCCCTCTCTCCCGCTCCTGACCACCGCGACGAGCTGATCCGCGAGAGCGCGGATCTCTTGTACCACCTGCTGGTGCTCCTCCTCGCCAGCGGGGTGGAGCCCGACGAGGTCGCCGCCGAGCTCACCCGCCGCTCCGGCGGGGCCTGAGCCGGAGTTTCCGTCCCTCCCGCGCGGCTCCGCGCCGTCCGCGTCTTCCTTTCGATGCTCGCCGCCGGCGCGCGGGTCACCGAAATTCAAGGGGCAGTGACTGCCCTTCGGACGCCGATGACCGAATTCCAGGGGGCAGCGACTGCCCCTCGTACGCCGATGACTGAATTCCAGGGGGCAGCGACTGCCCCTCGTACGCCGATGACTGAATTCCAGGGGGCAGCGACTGCCCCTCGGACGCCGATGACTGAATTCCAAAGGGCAGTGACCGCCCCTCGTACGCCGATGACTGAATTCCAAGGGGCAGTGACTGCCCCTCGTACGCCGATGACTGAATTCCAGGGGGCAGTGACTGCCCCTCGGACGCCGACGACAGCATTCCAAGGGGCAGCGACTGCCCCTCGGACGGCGATGACAGAAATTCGAGGGGCAGCGGCTGCCCCTCGGATGGCGATCACAGAATGCCAGTCGGTGGTGAGCGGCGCGAAGCCCGCGGTCGCGCCGCGAGGTCGCGCGGAGGCTCAGGCCGGCTGTTTTCCTTCGAACAGCAGCCGGCCGGCGGTCTCCAGTGCCATGGCGCCGCTCGCCGCGAGGAGCTGGGTGAGACACTCGGGGAGGCGGACGAAGGATTAAGTGCCCTTCAGCTTCGAGCGCAGTACACGCGCTCCCCGTTTCCCGTGGATGACCGCGACGATGAGCACGTCCGGTCCCGAGACACGGAACCAAATGTTGTAAGGGAAACGATGCATCACGAGCCGGCGGTTCCCCCAAAGCAGCTCGGGATAGATGAAGGGATCGGAGCCGATCCTGGCAATTGCTTCGTACGCTGCCGCGCGAAATTTGAGGCCCAGACCGGGAACGCGCTCCTCGTACCAGTCCTCCGCCTTGGCGATGTCAATCTTCGCCGCGATCCGGATTCGGATGGAAAAGCTCAACGGGGACGGGACTCGAGCCAGGCCTTGGCCTCGGACCAGGACTCCTCGGCCGAGGGATTCGCCTCGATGTCCGCCATGCGGGCCTCAAGGATCTCACGCTCTTCGCGCGTGATGGGAAGCTCGTTGGCCTCGAGCGTATCCCACAGGGCAGCAATGAACTCGAGCCGCTCCGAAACCGGGAGCCTCTTGGCCTGGGCGAGCAGAGCATCGTTCATGCGGTAAGTATACCCGACACCGGGCGCCCAGCTTGGGTACTGCCTTCCTGCCTCGCCCCAATGATGCCTCAAGGCGTGCGCCAGCCCCGAAGGGGCGGAGGCGTATAGCCTGGGGCGGGAGCCCCAGGTCGGTGCAACCCCAAGAAAATAAAGCCCCGAAGGGGCGACGGTCCGGCTCGATTCCGCCACCCCTCCGGGCTCATCGTCTCAGGCGGTCCGTTCTCCCTCCATCAGCAACCGGCCGGCCGTCTCCAGGGCCACGGCGCCGCTCGCCGCGAGGAGCCGGGTGAGGCACTCGGGGAGGCGGACGAGGGATTCCGCGATGTGCATGGCGGTGGCGAGCTCGGGATCGAAGTGGCGGAGGTGGCCGACGACCTGGCCATTGGATTCGACGGCATACCCCTCGGGGCTCCGTTCGTGCTGGAGACGGAAGAGGCGATCGAAGCCGGTGCCGGGGAGGACCGCGGCGGCGAGGAGCGCCCGCTCGCGGTGGACGAAGACCGCCCGGGGAACGTCGCCGGCGGCCAGGCTCTCGCCTCGCCGGAGGACCGCCCAACCGGGGCTGGGAATCGGCACGACGATCCACGGGCCGGCCACGTCGGCCTGGGCCGCGGTCAGCGGTTCGTCCTGCTGGTCGAGACGGGCGAGGAACTCGGGGGTGAAGGCGTTGGACGGACGGCGGGTGGTACCATCTTCATGGTCTCGCATGGGGTAGCTCCTTGCGGGATCTGGCTCGGGTGAGGTCGCACTCGCCCGGGCCGCTTTGCTGTTTGGGCCTCTCCGGACACGCGCCGGGATGGCCGCTGTAGGGTGGGGACCTGCGGTGGCTGGTGGTGAGGCGGGACACCTCCTGACGGGTGGGCTGCGTTGATGCAGACTCTATTGAGCGGTGGGGCGGAAGTCAAGCGCTATCCGTCAGGATCTGGGCGGAGGGCGGCGCGCGGGCGATGCCTATTCGAGCAGCAGCTTTTCGACCTCGGCGAGGTTCTCAGCGGATTGCTTCGTAAGAGGGTGGTCCTTCCCATAGAACTTCTGGCGGATCTCTAGGCCTCGAAGGAGGAATGTCTTAGCCTCGGCAAACTTGCCCTGCTCATAAAGGATCGTTCCAATATTATTGGCTCGAATGGCGACCTTGGGGTGTTGAGGTCCATAGGTGGCTTCATCGATTTGGAGGGCCCGACGAATGTACTGGAGCGCTCCTTTCAGGTCGCCCTGCGCCTGCAGGATCCGACCGATGTTATTATCGAAAATAGCAACGTTGGGATGCTGAGGCCCACGGGCAGCCTCGGCGATGTTGAGGGCTCGCCGTATGTACTGGAGCGCTCCCTCTAGGTCGCCCTGCTTTTGGAGGATCTCTCCAAGGTTATTGATGTCCATGGCGACCTGGGAATGCTGAAGTCCATAGGCGGCCTCGTCGATATCGAGGGCTCGCCGTACGTGCTGGAGCGCTCCCTCTAGGTCGCCCTGCTCTATAAGGATCACTCCGATGTTGTTGGAAATTGCCGCGACCTTAGGATGCTGAGGTCCAACGGTAGCCTCCGCGATATCGAGGGCCCGCCGTGTGTACTGTAGTGCTTCCTCCAGATCACCCTGCTCCTGCAGGATCGCGCCGATGTTGTTAGCAACAGCGGCGACATTGGGATGCTGTCCGTAGGCGGCCTCTGTAAGCGTGAGGGAGCGCTGATAAATGGAAAGGGCTTGTCCGAGTTCAGCCCGCTTCCTGAGATAGCTAGCAGTTTCGCTCAGCAACAAAGCGGACGATTGGGCTTCCACCCCTAATCCTTCGGCGTGCTCGGCAACCGCGAGGACATGCGGCAGGAGCCGGCCGGAGCGCGACCACGTCTCGATCCGGTCCTCCTCGAAGGGATAAGCGGCCCGGAGGCAACGCACGGCGGCGGCGGCCCAGAGTTTCCTTCTCTTTTCTGCGCAGCGGTCGCGCACGACGGCCTGGACAAGGCGATGAATAGAGAGGGCCTCGCCTTCGACATCGAGAAGGGAGAGGCGGCGAGCGGCAGCGACGGCATCATGGAGCACTATGGGGTCGACAGCGGTGAAAAGATCGAGCGGAATGTCTTCGGGCGCGAAAAAGGCGCAGATGTGGAGGAGCTCGGCGGCGTCGGGGGAGACCACCTCCAGCTGCTGGAACGAGATCTCCCAGGTGGTCGCAACGGCCTCCGGATAGTCCGTAGGGATACCACGGCGGAGCAGCTCCTGCCGGCGCTGGCGGAAGAGCTCCAGGTAGGCGGCGGGGGAAAGGCCGCTATCCTTTATATAGG
>Ga0137403_10000861_pt1 | contig 39016 bp, 35 predicted proteins | sample CZOMad2_1_16fung_FD_122057 | JGI IMG/M metagenome (GOLD analysis project Ga0137403, IMG submission 122057) | Vadose zone soil fungal communities from Angelo Coast Range Reserve, California, USA - CZOMad2_1_16fungal (Hybrid Assembly) | ecosystem: Environmental > Terrestrial > Soil > Vadose zone...
GGCGGGGGCCAAGGATGACCGGCGTGATGCCTTGGTCCTGGCCGATTCCGTGCGGCCCCGCATCAGCAGAGCCGTCAAATCAGTGAAAGGGCCTAAGTACTCGGGGCTCAAGCCGTATGAAAGGCTCGCAGACATCCCTCTGGGATGGGATAAGGGCGAAAACTGGCGAATAGCTCGCGAGATGGAATCGGCTGAATTGAAAGGAACCGATGTTGGAGCGCTTCTTGATAGGATTTGAACTATGCGGGGCATCTTTCTTATGGGCTCCACTTGGCTGGCTACCTAGAATCCGCACAGTTTTCATCGCCACACGATTCCAGAAATAGACTCTTGAAGCTGTTCCCCTCCTCGATCCGCGGCACGGCCGCCCCCGGCCCGGGCGCGCCGCCGCAGGGGCTGCTCGCCTTCTACTGGTACTTCGTGAGCCAGACGAAGGGCTGGTACGCGGCGATGTTCGCGGCGAGTCTCGCGGTGGCGCTCCTCGACACGGTGATACCGCTTTTCATCGGCAAGCTGGTCTCGCTGATGGAAGCGACGGACCGGCAGGCGGCGCTCGCGCGCGAGTGGCCGATGCTCGCCGGTATGGTCGGGCTGGTGCTCGTCATAAGACCGCTAGCGATCCTCGTCGACATGGCGATCCGTCAGCAAGCCCTGATCCCCGGGGTGACTTCCATGATCCGCTGGCAGAGCCACTGGCACGTGATCCGCCAGAGCTGGCCGTTCTTCCAGAACGACTTCGCCGGGCGCATCGCGAACCGGGTGATCCAGACCGCGAACGCCCTGCGCGAGAGCACGATGGCCTCGATTCGCGCGGTCTGGTACATCGCGGTCTATGGCGCGAGCGCCTACGCGCTGATGGCCGCGGCCGACTGGCGGCTCGGAATGCCGACCTTGTTGTGGTTCGTCGGCTACATGATCTTCCTGCGCCACTTCGTTCCGAAAATGCGCGAGCTCGCAAGGACCAGCTCGGAATTCCGGTCCCTGGTCATGGCGCGGGTGGTCGACAGCTACACCAACATCCTCACCGTGAAACTCTTCGCGCGGCTCGCCGACGAGGACGCCTACGTGCGCGAGGCGATCGACCAGCACCAGGGCGCGATCGCCGCGCACATGGGCCTCATCACCCGCTTCATGATCTCGCTCACCGCGATGAACGCGCTGCTGCTGGTCGGCACCGCCGCGATCGGCATCGCGCTCTGGGCGCAGGGCGCGGTGAGCGCGGGCATCGTCGCGACCGCCCTGCCGCTCGCCTGGCAGACCGCGAACGCCGCGGGCTGGGTGAGCTGGGAAGTGACCAGCATCTTCGAGAACGTCGGCGCGGTGCAGGAAGGCATGCTGTCGATCGCCGTGCCGCACTCGGGCGTCGACAAGGTCGGCGCCCGCCCCCTCGAGGTGTCGCGCGGCGAGATCCGCTTCGAGAGCCTCTCCTTCGGCTACGGCAGGCGCGACGCGCCGCCGGTGCTCGAGCGCCTGGAGCTCGCGATCCGTCCCGGCGAGCGCGTCGGACTCGTCGGCCGCTCGGGCGCCGGGAAATCCACGCTCGTGAACCTTTTGCTGCGCTTCCACGACCCGGAGCAGGGTCGGATCGCCATCGACGGGCAGGACATCGCATTCGTCACGCAGGAGTCGCTGCGCGCCGCGATCGGCATGGTGACGCAGGACACTTCGCTCCTGCACCGCTCCATCGCCGCGAACATCCGCTACGGGCGGCCTTCGGCGAGCGACACGCAGGTCGAGGCGGCGGCGGGGAAGGCGCAGGCGCATGGCTTCATCCTCGGCCTGCGCGACTGGAACGGCCGCACCGGCTACAACGCGCACGTCGGCGAGCGCGGCGTCAAGCTCTCGGGCGGCCAGCGCCAGCGCGTCGCGCTCGCGCGCGTGATCCTCAAGGACGCACCCATTCTGGTGCTCGACGAGGCAACCTCGTCGCTCGACAGCGAGGTCGAGGCGGCGATCCAGGAGCAGCTCCTCGGGTTGATGGAAGGCAAGACCGTGATCGCGATCGCCCACCGCCTCTCGACCATCGCCCGCATGGACCGCCTGATCGTGCTCGAGGCGGGCCGAATCGTCGAGCAGGGCACGCACGCCGAGCTCCTCGCTCTGGGGGGCCAGTACGAGAAGCTGTGGCGGCATCAGTCGGGCGGTTTCCTCGCCGAGGAAGTCCCGCCCGGGGCGACCGAGACCGAGCTCGCGGAGGAGGGGCCCGAAGAGGTGCGCGCCGACGAGAAAACCGGGCCCTCGGCCGACGACGCGCCGGTGACGACCCGGACGTGAGCGCCGGAGCTGAGCGTCAGACGATTCCGTAATCCTCCGCCTTAGCCCCGGGCAACACGCGGCCGAGCGCCGCGCCGTCGAGGCCGTAGATCCGCGCGAACAGGTGGGCGAGCACCGAGCGGTAATCGTTCAAGACCGGGAGATCGCGGTTCTGGAACAGGCTGGACTCGCTGAGCGCGACCTGGCGGCCGGCGATGCGGCCGCCGGCGATGCCGCCCCCGAGCACCCACAGCGTGTTGCCATGCCCGTGGTCGCTGCCGCGATTGCCGTTCTCGCGGAAAGTGCGGCCGAACTCCGACATCACCACGACCACCGTGCTCCTCCACAGCGGGCCCATTTCCTTCGCGAATGCGGCAACGCCGCTCGCGAGGCCCCCGAGGTTGGTCGCGAGCGCGCCCTGCGCCGAGCCCTGGTTCACGTGCGTGTCCCAGCCGCCCACGTCGGCGAAGCCGATCGAGTAGGCCGGCTTGTCGCGCATGAGCTTCCCGATCGCCCGCGCCTGGTTCTCGAACGCGCGCGCCGCGCCCGCCCCGCGCGAGGACTCGGCCATCTCCGTCATCAGCTCCTCGGAGACCATTTTCTTGGTTTCCATGCCCGACGCGGCCAGGCCCGAGAGGCTGCTGCCCTCGTAGAGCGAGGCGATCATGTCGCTCGAGCGCGGCGGGAGCCGGCCCTTCGGGTTGCCGCGCAGCGAGATGTTGGGCACGGATACCGCGCCCTTGAAAACCGGCGTGAGATTGCCGGTGAAGGAAACTCCGCCCGATGCCGCCTTGCCCGAGAGCGCCTCGACGAGGCGGTTGAGGTAGCCGCTCGAGTAGTCGAGGGCAGCGCCGGCGCCCTGGCCCAGCTCCATCAGGTCCTGCGCCTGGAAGTGGCTGCGCGAGACGTCGTCGCTGCCGCTGAACGGGATGAACAGCGCTTGCTTGTTCGCGTACAAGGCGTGGAGCGAGTCCCTGACCGCGGCGTTGAGCGCCCAGTCGCGATCGAGCGCGATGGCCGCGTTCGCCTCGCCCGAACCCGGCCGCGGCACCGCGATCGAGGGCCGCGAGCGATAGTAGAAATCGCTCGACCACGGCACCAGCAGGCTCGCGCCGTCGTAGGCGCCGCGCAGCATCACCACGAGCAGCTTCGTGTTGCCGGGAGCGCCCGCCCACAGCCTCGCGCTCAGCAAGGCGAGCGCGCCGGCGAGTCCGGCCCGCATGAAGTCGCGCCTGCGCATGGTCTCCTCCTTACCGGTACATGAACTCGGGCGCCGACAGCGCGAGCGCCGCCCACTCTTCCGGGCTTTCGGTCTTGGCAAGCGTCTCCCGGGTGCGCTGGGACAGGAGCGGCGCGAGGAGCGGCTCGATGCGCACCCGCTCGATCGGATGCGCGTCTCGCGCCTGCGCCAGCTGCCGCGGGTCGATCCCGGCGTCGATGGCCTCCCTGGTCACGAACAGCCTGCCGCGCCCGCCGACGAGACCGCGCGCCAGCTCGAAGCGCTTCACCATCTGGTCGGAGCTCGCCCAGTCTTTCTCTGTCATGCCGTAGCCGTCGGGCGTCTGCTTTCCGTATACCGGCTCGCCGAGCTGCGCCAGCGCGGCGGCGGCCGGCCGGTAGTTGCGCAGGACCTGCCCGGGGTAGAGCAGGCGCAGCGCGGAGTAGACATATTGCACCGGGTCCTTGAATTTCTTTCCGGCATGGGCGGGATCGGAAAACTCGCGCGAAGCGAACAGCGTCATCAGCGTCGCGCCGATGTCGCCGTCGCTTTGCCGGAACGTCGCCGCCATGCGGTCGAGCGTGTCCTGCGGGGGATCGTCGGCGAGAAAATACACGGCGAGCTTGCGCGTGATGAATTTCGCCGTCGAGGGATGCCGGCAGAGGAGATCGACCGCGCGCTCGATCTCGGAAAAATCCTCCGACCCGGGGAAGCTCCGGCCGAGGAAGACTTTGGCGCCGGCATCGTGGCGGTCCGGCTGGAAAGCGAACAGACCCTGCTTGAAATGGTTCCCGCGGCTCCCGTCCGGGCGCCCGGACAGGTCGAGGCCGGCGCCGGTGAGGATGCGCGCGAGCGCCTGCACGTCGCCTTGAGTGTATCCGCCGTTCACCCCGAGCGTGTGCAGCTCCATCAGCTCGCGGGCGTAGTTCTCGTTGATCGCGTTCTTCGCATTCTCCGCGTTGTCGAGATACACCAGCATCGCCGGGTGCATGAGCACGGCGAGCAGCAGATCGCGGAACCGGCCGAGCACGTGCGGGCGGATGGCGCGCTCCTCGTAGTCGGAGAGAAGGAAGCGCACCTGCTTCTTGTTCTGGAAAACGTTGAAGTGATTGAACCAGAACCAGGTGAGCATCTCCTGGAGCTGGTGGGGCGAGAGCAGCGCCCTGACGGTGCGCCGCTCGAACACCTGGAAATCGAGCTGGGCGAACTCGCGGCGCAGCTGCTTCGCCGCGTCCTTCTTCTCGTCGGCGGACATCGCGAACGCGGCGCGGCGCGCCGCCTTGACCTGCTCGGCGAGATCCTGGGGGCGCGTGCTGGAGACGGGCAGGGCGGCGATGAACGACCGGGCCCCGGCGGCCAGTCCCTCGTCGCCGTGGTATGCCAGCTCGCGCCTCAGGTAGCCCTCGCGCCCGAGCGTTCGGTAGGCTTCGACGTCCTGCACCGTGGCGCCGTAGGTGATGCGGTTGAGGAACTGGAGATCCTGGCGCGACGGCTCCTGCGCGGCTGCTGCCGTGCCGGCCACGAGCAAGGCCAAGGTAAGCGTGACGATTTTCCTCATCGATCCCCCAGACATACAACGACACAGGGAAACCCGGGTTGACGCTGAAATATCTTGTATCGCGTTCAGTTCGAGCTCTTCGCTTCCAGCTCTTCCCAGCGCGCGAGCAGCTGCGCCAGCTCCGCCTCGATGGCGGCGTGCCGCGCCTGCAGCGGCTTCACCTCGCCGGGCTGGTCGCGGTACAGCGCGGGATCGGCGAGCTTGCGGGCGATGTCCGCCTGTTCGCGCTCCAGCGCTTCGAGCTTCTCCGGCAATCCGGAGAGCTCGCGCTCTTCCTTGTAGCCGAGCTTCTTGCCCTGAGTGCGCCGGCGCGGCTCGAGCGCCGCGGTCTTCTGCTTCGCCGTTTCGGGGGCAGGTCTCGACCTCGCGCGCTGCCAGTCGCTGTAGCCGCCCGCGTATTCCTTCCATCGGCCCCCGCCTTCGCTCGCGATGGTCTGGGTCACGACGTTGTCGAGGAATTCGCGGTCGTGGCTCACGAGGAACAGCGTTCCGGCGTATTCCTGCAACAGTGCCTCCAGCAGCTCCAGCGTCTCGATGTCGAGGTCGTTGGTCGGCTCATCCAGCACCAGCACGTTGGCGGGCCGGCTGAACAGGCGCGCGAGCAGCAGGCGGTTGCGCTCGCCGCCGGAGAGCGATTTCACCGGCGCGCGCACGCGCTCCGGCGGAAACAGGAAGTCCCCGAGGTAGCCGATCACGTGCTTCTTCACGCCGTTCACCTCGACGTGGTCGCTGCCCTGGCTGATGGTGTCGCCGAGCGTCGCTTCCTCGTCGAGCGCCTCGCGGAACTGGTCGAAATAGGCGACGGAGAGCTTGGTCCCGCGGTGCACCTTGCCGGAGTCCGGCCGGATCTCTCCGAGAATCAGGCGGAGCAGCGTCGTCTTGCCGCTGCCGTTCGGCCCGATCAGCCCGACCTTGTCGCCGCGGAGGATGCGGCAGGTGAATTTCTTCACCACCTGCTTTTCTCCGTAGTTCTTGGCGACTTCGTCGAGCTCGGCGACAAGGCGCCCCGAGCGCTCTCCCTGCGCGATCTCCAGCCCGACCTTGCCGACGCGGTCGCGCCGCGCGGCGCGCTCGATGCGCAGCGCCTCCAGGCGCAGCACCCGGCCTTCGTTCCGCGTGCGCCGCGCTTCGATGCCCTTGCGGATCCACACCTCCTCCTGCGCGAGCACCTTGTCGAACTTGCGCTGGTGCACGGCTTCGGTCTCGAGCGCCTCCGCTTTCTTCTGCTGATAGACGCCGAAATTGCCCGGATATCCGCTCAGGTTGCCGCGGTCGAGCTCGACGATGCGCTGCGCGATCGAGTCGAGGAAGCGCCGGTCGTGGGTGACGACCAGCACGCTGCCCGGGAACGCGAGCAGCGTTTCCTCCAGCCACTCGATCGCCGTGAAATCCAGATGGTTGGTCGGCTCGTCGAGCAGCAGCAGATCGGGCGCCATGACCAGGGCGCGCGCCAGGGCCACGCGCTTTTTCAGGCCGCCCGAGAGATCCGCGACCGGATCGTCCTGCGAGAGCTGCAGGCGGCTCAAGGTCGTCTCGATCTTGTGCTGCAGGCTCCAGCCGTCGCTCGCGTCGAGCGCTTCCTGCAGGTGCTGCACCCGTTCCATCAGCGCGGCGTCGTCGTGATTTCCGTGCTCGGCGAGGGCATGCGTCGCGGCGTGATAGTCGACCAGCAGCCGGGTGCCCGCGCCCAGCCCCTCGGCCACAGCGTCGAACACGCTCTGCCCGGGGCGGAACGCGGGCTCCTGCGGGACGCTCGCCAGCTTCAGCTGCGGCGGGCGCCAGACCTTGCCGTCGTCGGCGGTCGCGAGGCCCTCGATGATCTTCAGGAGGCTGGACTTGCCGGTGCCGTTGCGCCCGATCAGGCCGATGCGTTCGCCGGGCTCGACCACCAGATCGACATGATCGAGCAGAGGTACGTGGCCGTAGGCGAGGGAAACCTGCGAGAGTTGAAGAAGGGGCAGCGGGTTTCCTCTGCGTCAGGCGGACCGCATGGCGGCCATACGCGCCTGGATTGCCGCGTGGCGCGCGAGCAGGCGCTCGGCGCGCACCACCACCGGCACGTCGACCATCTTGCCGTCGATCGCGAACGAGGCGCGGCCTTCGGCCGCCGCCCTGGCGTTGCCCTCGACCACGCGCTTCGCAAGCGCGACGTCCTCCGGCGAAGGCGAGTATTCCTCGTTGACGATGGTCACCTGCGCGGGATGGATGCAGGTCGCGCCGAGGAACCCGAACTGGCGCGAACGCTTCACCATCCTGCGGAAGGCCTCGAGGTCGCCGAAGCTCGCGACGCTGGCGATATAGCCGAGCGGCATGATGCCCGCCGAGCGGGCGGCGAAGATCATCTGCTGCTTGGGCATGAGGAGCGCGTCCTCGGTGGGCTCCATCCCGGTTTCCAGCGCGAAGTCCTCCCCGCCGATGTCCATGGCGACGGTGCGCCCCACCGCGGCGGCGATCTCCGGCATTTTGAAGAACGCGGCGGGCGTCTCGACCATGGCGATGAATTTCGTGTGGCCCGGCTTCAGGCCGCGCTTGGCTTCCAGCTTCGCCACCATTTCGTCCAGGCGCCTGAGGTGCGCCGCGTCGTCCACCTTGGGGCACTGGATGGCGTCCACGTCAGGCCCGATCGCGGCCTCGAGGTCGCGCGGCGCCATCGCGTCGGGCCGGTTGATGCGCACGCCGACGTCGGCGCCTCCGCGGCGCACGCGCTTGGCGTTCTGCGCGATCAGCTTGCGCGCGTTGTCCTTCTCGTGCGCCGGCACGCTGTCCTCGAGGTCGAGCAGGATGCAGTCGGCGCCGCGCTCGTGCGCCTTGGCCACGTATTTCTCCACGTTCACCGGAACGTAGAGCAGCGAGCGCCACACCGGAAGCCCGGGCTTCATTCTTCTTGTCCTCTGGTTGCGGAACCTTCGCTCACGACCCCCGCCGCGAGCAGCTTCGTATACAGCGCCTCGTCCACGCCGGCCTCGGCCAGCAGCGCACGGTTGTGCTCGCCGAGCTTCGGCGCAGGGGCGCGGATCGCCCCGGGCGTGCGTGACAGCCGCGGGACGACGTGGTGCATCGGGAAGTCGCCCATGTCGGCGTCGGGGTAGTCGGCGACCAGCTCGCGCTCGATCACGTGCGGGTCCTCGAGAATCTGCGCGATGTCGTACACCGGTCCGATGGTGACCTCGTGTTTCTCGAAGTGGGAGACGTTCTCGCCCTGGGTGCGCGCGCCGATGAAGCCGCCGATGATCGCGTCGAGCTCGTCGGCGTGCTTCAGGCGCTCGGAATTGGTCGCGTAGCGAGGATCGGTGATCAGCTCGGGCCGGCCGATCGCGCGGAACAGACGCTCGGTCATCTTCTGGATCGACGCCGACAGGCACACCCATTTCCCGTCCTTGGTGCGGTAGGCGTTGCGCGGCGCCGTGGTGGTCGAGCGGTTGCCGGTGCGCGCCTTGACCTTGCCGGTCAGGCGCAGGTTCGCCGCCTGGGGCCCGAGGATGTTGAACAGCGGCTCGAGCAGCGGCAGGTCGATCACCTGTCCCGCACCGCCGGCGCGCTCGGCCTCGCGCAGCGCGATCATCGCCGCCGCCGCGCCGTGCAGGCCCGCGACGCTGTCGGCCAGATACATGGGCGGCAGCACCGGCTCGCGGTCGGCGAAGCCGTTCATCGAGGCGAAGCCCGACATGCCCTCGATCAGCGTGCCGAAGCCGGGGCGCTGGCAGTAGGGCCCGTCCTGGCCCCAGCCGGAGATGCGCACCACGACGAGACTCGGATTGATCCCGAGGAGTTTCGCGGGCGCGAGGCCCATTTTCTCGAGGATGCCGGGTCGGAAACTCTCGATCAGAATCGATGCCGAAGGCACGAGCTTCAGCAGGAGCTCGATCGACTCGGGCCGGCGCAATTCCAGGCACAGGCTCTTCTTGCTCCTCGAATAGAGCTTCCAGGTGACCGGGACACCGGTCGTCTGCCAGGCGCGCAGCGTGTCGCCTGCGGGCGGCTCGACCTTGATCACCTCGGCACCGAAATCGGCGAGCACCTGGGTGAGGGTGTTGCCCGCCACCAGGCGCGAGAGGTCGAGCACGCGCACGCCCTCGAGCGCGCCGCGCGCCCGCGGCGTGTAGTCGCGGCGCTTGAGTCCCGCCATTCAGTCCGCCTTTGCTCCGGATTCCCGCACCGCGCGTCCCCACTTCGCGTGCTCGGCCGCGAGGAAGGCGGCGAAGCGCTCCGGGGACCCGCCCAGCGTGTCGCCGCCCTCGCTCGCCAGCCGCCCGCGCACCTCGGGCGTCGCGAGGACGCGGTTCACCTCGGCGTTGAGCCGCGCGACGATGGGCGCGGGCGTGCCGGCGGGCGCGAGCAGGCCGTACCAGGTGCTCGCCTCGAATCCCGGGTACCCCGACTCGGCGACGGTGGGCACCGCGGGCAGCTCGGGCGAGCGTTTCGCCGAAGTGACGGCGAGCGCGCGCAGCTTTCCGCCGCGGAGTTGCCCGAGCGCCGACGGGACCGAGGACATGAAGGATTGCACCTGTCCGCCCAGGGTGTCGGTCAGGGCCTGCGACGCGCCCTTGTAGGGCACATGCGTGAGCTTCACGACCGCGGCGCGCTGCAGCTGCTCGCCCGCGAGATGAGACACCGTGCCGTTGCCCGGCGACGCGTAGGTGACGGCTCCCGGATCCTTCCTGGCCGCGGCGACCAGGTCGGCAAGCGAGTTGTATTTCGAATTCGCATTGACCACCAGCACGACCGGCGCGGACACGATCAGCGCCACCGGGCTCAAGTCTCTGAGCGGATCGTAGGGAAGCTTGGCGTAGAGCGCCGGGTTGATCGCGAGGTTGCTGGTCTGCCCGATCACCAGGGTGTAGCCGTCGGCCGGGGACTTGACCGCCTGCTCGACGCCCAGATTGCCGCCCGCGCCGGGCTTGTTCTCCACCACGAAGGTCCACTTGCCGCCCTCGGAGAGCTTGTTGGCGACGGTCCGTGCGGAGATGTCGGTGCCGCCGCCCGGCGGAAACGGGACGATCAGCTTGATCGGCCTTGCGGGGTAAGCCTGCCCTGAGCTTGCCGAAGGGTCCTGGGCCGCCGCAACCGCGACGCAGAACGCGAGCGCGATCGCGAGGGAAGCGCGTTCGACCAGACCGATTGCCATGGGGTGCATATACTACTATGCCCAAATCGCCGGAGGACCGATGCGCCGAATACTCTCTCTGTCGATCGTCGCGCTCGCGTGCCTGGCTTCAGGTGCCCGCGCGGCGGAAGAATACCCAGCGCGCGCCGTGCGCGTCATCGTGCCCTTCGCCCCCGGCGGCGGCACCGACGTGGTCGCGCGCATCCTCGCGCAGCAGCTCAGCCAGCGCCTCGCCCAGAGCTTCGTCGTCGAGAACCGCCCGGCGGGCTCGGGGATCGTCGGCGCCGATTTCGTCGCCAAGGCCCAGGGCGACGGCTATACGCTGCTCTTCGCCTTCTCGTCACTCTCCTCCAGCGCCAAGCTCATCAGCCATCTTCCTTACGATCCGATCGCGGATTTCGCGCCGGTCGCCCTGGCGACGACTTCGCCTCTGGTGATGTTCCTGCATCCTTCGGTGCCCGCCGGCAATCTCCGGGAGTTCATCGCCTACGCCAAGGCGAACCCGGGCAAGCTCAACTACGGCTCGTCGGGGCCGGGAAGCTCGCCGCACCTCGCGACCGAGCTCTTCATGTCGATGGCGGGCATCCAGATGACCCACATCCCCTACAAGGGGATCGCGCCCGCGATCACGGCGCAACTCGCCGACGAAGTGCAGATGTCGCTCACCCCGATCGCGGTGGGCATGCCGCACGCGAGAGCGGGCAGGCTGCGCGCGCTCGCGAGCGCGGGCCTCAAGCGCTCGGTCGCGATTCCCGACGTGCCCACCATCGACGAATCGGGGCTGCCCGGGTTCGAGGTGATCGGCTGGTGGGGGATGCTCGCCCCGGCGAAGACGCCGCGGACCGTCGTGAATCAGCTCAACCGCGAGGTGCGCGCCGCGCTCGAGGTGCCCGGGATCAGGCGCAACCTGATCGAGCAGGGCATGGACCCCGCGGGTGGCTCGCCCGAGGAATTCGGCGCGCTCATCCGCGCCGACATGGACAAGTGGGGCGACGTCGGCAAGCGCCTCGGCGTGAAGCTCGACTAGTCGATCTTGATGTTGGCGCGCTTCACCACCTGCGCCCAGCGCGCGACCTCCGACTTGAGGAGCGCCGAGAGCTCCTCGGGTGTTCCGCCCGCGGGCTCGAGGCCGTCGCTCGACAGCACTTTCTTGAGTTCCTCCGAGTGCACCGCCACGTTGATTTCCTTGTTGAGGCGCTGGACGATGTCCTTGGGCAGGCCCTTGGGGCCGACGAGGCCGTGCCAGTTGGTGACTTCCCAGCCCGGATAGCCCGATTCGGCGACGGTAGGCACGTCGGGCGCGGCGGCGATGCGCTTGGGCGTCGTGACCGCGAGCGGCCTCAGGCGCCCGGACTTCACGTACTGGAGGGCCGTCGCGACGCTGCCGAAGATCATCTGGACTTGTCCTCCGACTGTGTCGTTCAGGGCGGGGCCGGTGCCTTTGTAGGGCACGTGGACGATGTTGATTCCGGCCGTATACAGAAAGTACTCGGTCGCAACGTGGATGTGCGCGCCGTTGCCGCTCGAGGCGTAGGAGAGCTTGCCCGGATTCGCCTTGGCGTAGTCGACGAGCTCCTTCAGGGTCTTCGCCGGGACCGAGGGGTGCACCGCGACGATGTAGGGGCCCTTCGAGATCTGCGCGATCGGCGTGATGTCGCCGAGCGGATCGAAGGTCAGCTTGTATACACTCGGGTTCACGGTGTAGCTCGCGGGCGTGAGCAGCAGCGTGTAGCCGTCGGGCGCGGACTTGATCACGTACTCCGCGCCGAGGAGGCTTCCCGCGCCGGGCTTGTTCTCCACGATCACCTGGCTCTTCAGGCGCTCGGTGAGCTGCTGCGCGACGACGCGCGCAGCGAAGTCGGACCCGCCGCCCGGGGCGAAGCCGACGACGATTTTCACCGGCTTCGTGGGATAGGTCTGGGCCGCCGCAGAGAAAGCCGCGAGCGAAACCGCGAGAACGGCGAGCCATCTTGTCATATTTTTCATGTCGTACCTCCTCGTGTGACCGATCCTACTCCAGCGGTGCACGGTGCGCAGCCAGGCGATCAGGGCGGGACGAGCCTCCAGGGCGCATCGGGCCGGTCGCGGCAGGCGCCGTAGCGAAACGGCAGTGTGCCACGGCCCGGCGTCGTGAATCGAAGATCGATGAACCATACGCAGGTCGAGCCTCCGCTCACCCCGTCGTACGCGGGGAGATCGGCGAACCAGCGGTAGACCGCCATCGCGCGCGAGTTCCACGCTTCCTCCGCGAGCCCCCGCGATGCCCCTTCGCCGAAGCGGGTTCGCGTCTCCCAACGCGCGGCGGAGAGGGGCTCGTAAGCCGAGTCGAGCATCGCGACGAAACCGTCCCCCTCGCGATAGACACGCGGCGCCTCGCGCACCAGATTGACGTGGGCGAAGCGGTGCGCTTCGGCGTCGGAGACGAACACGGTCCAGTTGAACGGTGACACCGGGCGCGGCTGCACGTTGACGCTGGCGTCCCTGAGGCCGCGGTCGCGCGCGTAGCGCTCGCCGAATTCGGTCGCTTTCTCCTTCTGCAGATATTGAAACCCGACATAGCCGGCGAGGAGGGCGCAGCCCGCCACCGCGGGCCATCGAGAACGGCGCAGCGCCGCCGAGGCGATGAGGCCCGCGACGATGATCCCGGAGAACCACAGGTCGATGATGAAGGTCGTGCCGATTTGTGCCCGCCAATCGGAGAAGGGCGCGAGGATCATGGTTCCGTACGTCGTGATCACGTCGCCCGCGATGTGGAGCGCGAGGCCCATCGCAGTGATCCCGTAGAGCGCGCGCCAGCCGCGCGGCTCGCGCAGGATCTTCGCGAGAATCCAGGAGCAGAGCAGGGCCCACAGCGGCAGCAGGATCAGCGAATGCGTGACGCCGCGGTGATTCTCCAGATACACGATCGGCCCGAACAGGCTGAAAACGATGTCGAGATCGGGCGCCGCGCAAGCGAAGAAGCCGGCGGCGATGCGCCGCGGCAGGGATTTCGGCGGCGCGTCCTTCGGCGCCGTGGCGCGCGCGAGAAGCGCGCCGGACAGCGCGTGGGTCAAGGTATCCATCGACGCGGATTGTCACCTATCCGCGACAGGCGTGTTCGCCTTCGGATCAATTCCTTAGTTCCTTTGCGGCATGCGCGCGTTGGGCGGAGGCGACAAGCGCCGCTGCTTTCCCTGTCGCGCGATCGCTACACCGGACGCCTAACTCACTGATGCAGCTTGGTTCGCATGCGCTGGCACGGCTGTTGCGAGCTACGCACCGAAAGTTTTCCCCGAGGCGACAAAGAATGACCAGACCTTCGCTGGTGATGTTGTTTGGCACCGCGCTGGCCGCCGCGCTCGTTTCCGCCGCGCTCGGCGGCTGCGACGCAACGCTGTCGCCCAGGCCGAAATCGGAAGGGGAATCCTCTGCTGCCGTCGTGGTGGATGAAGACCGCTCCGGGCCGTACGCGACGGGCAAGAGTCTCAGCTTCGAGCCCGCGCTGCAGCCGCTCGACCCGAGCCCGGTGAAGGAGGTCCGTCTCGACGCGTCGAACAAGCTGATCGAGATCGCGCCAGGGGTGAAGTACACCGCGTGGACGCTCGGCGACCAGGTGCCCGGGCCGACGGTCCGCGCGCGCGTCGGCGACAAGATCCGCTTCAGCATGACCAACCGCACCAACGTGACGACTCCCAAGCTGCGCATCGCCGCGCCGATGCTCCACTCGATGGACTTCCACTCGGCGATGGGATCGCCCCAGGATCTGTTCCACTCGATCGGTCCGGGCCAGACCATCTCGTTCGAGTTCACGCCCGCCTATCCCGGCGTGTTCATGTATCACTGCGTCACCCCGCCGATGGTCGACCATGTCGCCGCCGGGATGTACGGGATGACGGTGGTCGAGCCCAAGGGCGGCTGGCCCACCAAGGCCGACCGCGAGTACGTGGTCGTGCAGGGCGAGTTCTACGCCAGGCTCGATCCCGAGCGCCGCAAGGTCGACAATTTTCCGGTCTACGTGCTCGACAAGGAGAGAGCGCTCGCCCGCACGCCGACCCAGGTGGTGTTCAACGGCCGCTTCAACGGCATGGTCGACAGGCCCCTCGTCGCCCGGCCCGGCGAGCGCGTGCGCCTGTACGTGCTCAACGTGGGGCCGGGAAGCAGCTCGAGCTTCCACGTCGTCGGCACGATCTTCGACCGGGTGTGGCTGGGCGGCAACCCGCAGAACGAATTGCGCGGCATGCAGACCGTCGACCTCGGCGCGAGCTCGAGCGCCATCGTCGAGCTCACGGTCCCCGAGAAGGGCGACTACATTCTGGTCGATCACTATTTCGCCAACGCCGCGCTCGGCGCCATCGGCGTGATCAGCGTCTCGGACAAGGTGCCGCCGCTGGGACAGGCGGCCGAGCCCGCCAAGGCCGCGGCCCCCGAGACGGCCGCGCTGCAAACCGGCGAGCATCAGCACGAGCAGGCGAAGCCCGCCGACCGGAAGATCAACGATCCGGAAGCCGCGAAGGGCAAGCTCGCATTCGAGTCCAAGTGCGTTCTGTGCCATTCGATCGGCGGCGGCGCCAAGACCGGGCCGGACCTGCAAGGAGTGACCAGGCGGCACGCCGACGCCTGGCTGACGAAGTGGCTGCTCGAGACGGAGAAGATGCAGAAGAGCGATCCCGCGGCGAAGCAGCTGGTGGCGAAGTACAAGATGCCCATGCCGAACCCGGGCCTCAAGGCGGTCGAAGTGCGTGACATCCTCAAATTCTTCCATTGGAGCGATCAACGTGAAGGACTCGCGAAAAACTAGCACCGAGATTCTGAAACGCTTCGTTCGAGCGGGCTGTATTCTGGCCCTCACCGTGTGGGCGCTTCCAGCGCTCGCGTACGACAGCTGGGTCGAGGACCACGTCGCGGCGACGTACGACTATGTCCTGTTCAAGGGCCCCTCCGCGGGGCGGACGATCTTGATCGCCGCTGCCGATCCTGCCGATGCCGACGCCGCCAAAGGCAAGCTCACTTTCGAATCCAAGTGCGCGCTGTGCCATTCGATGGGCGCGGGCGACAAGATCGGCCCGGACTTGAAGGGCGTGACGCAGCGGCGTGCGGACAAGTGGCTCACATGGTGGCTGCTCGAGACCGACAGGATGCAGAAAACGGATCCCGACGCGAAGGCGCTGCTCGCGAAGTACAAGACGCCCATGCCCAACCTGGGCCTGCGTCCCGCCGAGGTGCGCGAGCTGCTTGGGTTCCTCCACTGGAGCGACCAGCATGACGGAATGGCGAAGAATTAGCGCATGGCTCGCGCCGCGGCTGTTCTGGGCGGCTTGCGCTCTCGCCGGGGCGTTCGCCTTGTGGTCGCGGCCCGCGCCCGCGTGCGAGATCTGCGTCGAGGACCACGTCGCGGCGACCTACGACTATGCGGTCGTCGCCAAGGCCGAGGCCGCGGGGCGGAAAGTGCTGTTCGTTGCAGTGCGCGGCAAGGACGCGGCCGCCCCGGCGAGCGAGGCGGCGATCCGCAGGGCGCTCGCCGCGGTGACGGCGGTCGACCGCGCGAGCATCCGCACCTCCACGTTTCCGAGCGCGGCGTCGTTCGCGTGGAATCCGAAGCGCTACGACCCGGCCGATCTCCTGCGCGCGGTGAACGGGGGCCTGGGCGGGAGCGGACTCACGCTGGTCGCCCTTAAAGTCATCTAGCCCTTCACGGGACGAACAGGCTCGCGCAGTGGCCCGGCTGCGCGGGCGCTGCGGCGATCGCTCCGCCGCGCGGTACGCATTGATCCGGCGGCAGCGCCGCCCTGTGCTCCACCTGCTCGACGACGAGATCGAACGCGCGCTGCGCGTGCGGCTCGATCAGCTCGAGCTGGGGGAAGGCGGGGGGCGTGTCCTGATAGGTCTCGATGTGGTTGCCGTTCTGGACTTCGTACAGGCGATACGCGGGACGGTCGTCGTCGTCCTTGCCGCGCTCCCTGTGGCCGCGATCCCCGTGCTTCGCCGCGGCGGCGACCTTGCGCGCGTAGGCGCGCGCGTGGTGATCGATCGGCAGCAGCGCGTCCATGGTGCCCGCGACCGTGACGAGCGGCCGCTTGATCTTTCCGGTCGTCGCGAATGCAGCGACTTGCGCGCCCACGTCGGAGACGGAGAGCCGGCTCACGTAGTTGTACGTGCCGGTGCCGCTCACGTAGGTGTCGTAGGTCGGATCGAGGCGCTTCTGCCACTGGCACTGCGTCACTTCCCAGAACTGGCCGTTGTAGCGGCCCCAGAAGGAGGCGCCGCCGGCGACGATGTCCGGAGGATAGCCTGCCGCCTGGATGTTCTTCGCCGCGGTGCTCGCGGGGTTGAAGGCCGAGGCCGCATAGTCGGGGAAATTCAGGATCGCAGGCGGCAGGTCGGTGAGCAGGTTGGGCGCATGGGCGTCGACAAAAGTGCCTTCCCAGTCGACGCCGCCGTCGAACAGCTCGGGCGCGCTCTCGATTGCGCGGCGCACCTGGTAGCCGCCGTTGGAGGTGCCCACGGCGTAGGTGAAGCGCGGGTGATGCCCGTAGCCCGCCTTGACGCCCTCGCGCGCGAGCTCGGCCGCCCTGACCATGAATTCCGCCCAGCGCGTGAAGGGCTGGCCGGCATCGTTATCGAAGAAATGCACGAACACCGGGGAGACCGGGTTGAGCCGGCACGCCAGCGGGTCCGCCGGCGGCGGCGGTGCAAGCGTGACGAGGAACAGATTCAGAACGCCCTTGTTCTGCGAGGCGTAGGCGTAGCCCTTCTGCACCACGTAATCGCTCCAGGCGAAATCGCCGTTGAACTCGCTGCGCGTGCCGGACGCCCCGGCCACCACGAGCCGGCCGTTCCAGTCGTTGGGCAGCCGCAGGAGCAAGCGCGCCTGGCCGGTCGGGTCCGAGGCGATGCGTGCGTTGAGCTGCACACCCGGGACGGCCTTGGTGATCGGCGTGCGCTTGCCCGCGCTCGGCGCGATCACGGTGCGATCAGTCGTCGGAGTGAATGCGCCAGGCGGAAGTCCCGGCAGCGAGTTGTCGGCGGGCGTGGTCTGCGGATTGCCGGTGGTGAGATCGGCGCTCGCGAAGCAGTTGACGTCGGCGAGGCTGCCGCCCAGGGCTTTCTGCACGTCGGCGCAAGTGACTGCGGCGACGGCGGAAAAAGGCGCGAGCGTGAAGAGCATTGCTGCGGTGCGGAACGCATGTGACACGATGGCCTCCTTGCGGAAACGCGCTGGAGAAGTGGGACAGTCCGAGTGTATTATGACCGAGATTCGCCGCTCGCTCGCCCATCCATTCGTTTCGCAGGAGATCGCGCCATGATCCAGAATGTCCTGAAGCGCTTTTTCGCGGCGGTCCTTCTCGCGTGGCTGGCCCTCGCCCCGGCGACATCAGCGCTGGCTGGACCACCGCATCGCTTCGTAGTATTCGGCGACAGCCTGTCCGATCCCGGCAACGCGTTCATCCTAACGCGGGATCTCGAGATCCCGCCGTTCGCGAGCCTCATTCCCAGCGCACCGTACGCGCGCGGCGCTTTCCACTTCAGCAACGGCCCGACCTGGATCGAGCAGCTTTCGCTGATCGATCACGCGCTGCCGAGCGCCGGTCCTGCGCTGCTGCTCCCCGTGGTGCTGTCGAACTACGCCGTGGGCGGTGCGCGCGCGCGCCAGGTCGGCGCGTTCGACCTGCCGACGCAGGTAGGACTCTTCGTGAGCGACTTTCACGGAAAAGCGCCGGCGAATGCGGTCTACGTCGTCTTCTTCGGCGGCAACGACGTGCGCGATGCTCTGGGAGCGCTCGCGATCGATCCGACCGGGGCGACGAGCGTGGGCATCCTGACCGATGCGCTTTCGGCGATCCGGAGCAACCTGCTCACGCTCTACGCGGCCGGCGCCCGCCGCTTCCTCGTGCCGAACTTGCCCGACATCGCGCTGGCGCCCGCAGTCCGGCTGTCCGGTCCGCAAGCGCAGGCCGGTGCGCATTTCCTCTCGACGCAGTTCAACGGCGGGTTGGAATTGACCCTGCAGGGGCTGGAGCGAGCACTCGGTATCGAGATCGTGCGCCTGGACGTGTTCGGCCTCGTCAACCAGGTCGTCGCCGCACCCGCGGCGTTCGGGCTGAGCGATGTCCAGGACCCGTGCATCAGGCTGAACACGGTCGTGGGGGCGTTCTGCGCCAACCCGGGCAAATTTCTCTTCTGGGATGGAATCCATCCCACCGTCGCCGGGCACCACCTGCTCGCGGTGCGCGCGGACGCGGCGCTCGACGCGCGCGCGCTTCCGGTGGCGGCTGCGCCCTAGCTTCGCCTGGCTGCGATAAAAGTCCGGAATACCTGATCTCGGGTCGGTTCCGAGCCGGTCTTGCCGGCCCCTGTCATTGGAGGAGGCTCTCATGATGGTGAAGGCAGATGACGTGCTGACGGCACTTACCGTTGCGGCAGGCGTTTCGCTGGGCGTGGAGCGAAGTCTGGAGCTTCTGAAACACTTCATGGACCTCGCAAACGGAAGCCTGAACGCCGACGAGCGGAGCGCGCCGCTCAAGCAAGCCGAGGAGGCGATAGCCAAGGCGGAAGCCGCGCTGAAGGCGGACCCGGGCGACGCCGTTGCCCCGAAGCCGTTGCCCGCCGCCGGCCGGGCCCCGCAAGCTGCCGGGCCGGCCCGATCCGTAGCGGATTCTGAGGCGAGCGAAAAGTATCCGCCGCCTCAAATACCCCTCATCCCTATGGCAGCCTTGCTGACCCAGGACACGGCGAACACGCTCTTCTTCCAGTTCGCGGCCGCGGGTCTGGGAATCCTGGCGGCGTGGGCGTTCGACCTGCAGCTGCTCCACGTTCTCGCGCGGCCGGACAATGCACACGCCTTCTTCCCGGTAGTCGACAAGATATTTACCGGGCTCGTCATCGGCGGGGGGAGCCAGCCGATACACGTCCTGATCCGCTTCCTCAGCGAGCGCAAGATCACGGTGGAGGCCGCCCAGGCGGCCGAAGGGGAGGGCGAAGTCGAAAAAACGAAGGCGCTCGCCAAGGTCATCACCTCGCGCAGCTTGGTGACCGAGGCCAAGGAGGAGCAACCTTTCGCATGGGTCGACGTCGTCTACACGGGCGGGGTATCCCCCGGTGAGCTCGAAAACGTGCACAAGCGCTCGGGCCCGCCCAATCTGATCGTCTATCACCATACCGCGATGTCGAGCGTCTCAAGCTTCCAGGCTGTCATCGACGAGTTCCGCATCAGCAAGAAATGGATCACGGGCTACCACTGCGTGATCATGCCCGACGGCGCGATCAAGCCGTTCTGCCGCTGGGACCGCTACGGAAATCACGCGCAGGGGCTGAACGACCGCAGCCTGGGCATCGCCTTCCACGGCAACTTTCATACGAAAGCGGACGACAAATTCTCCAACGCCGATGGCCGCTACGGTAATCAAAAGCCCACCGAGGCGCAGCTGCACGCCGGGGCGCGCGTGATCTCGCTCTGGGTCAGCCTCTACCCGGACATCAAGTTGGATTTCGAGCACTCCATCCTGCCGCACCGCGAGGCCATGCCCAGGCACACGGTCTGTCCTGGGTCCAATTTTCCGATCGACCCGTTCAAGACGCTGATAACCCAGTACCACGATGCCTGGTCGCATTCCCAGGCGGCGCTGGATGGCGTGGCTGCGTTCAGGAAACTTGCACTCGTGTACGCCTAGGCACAAGGAGGATCCCGTGGACATGTTCGCCAAACCGGTTGTGCTGCTCACGCTCGCCATGTTCCTCGCGATCGGCATCGAGCGCCTCCTGGAGCTGGTTCGCGCGGTGTTCGACCATCTCGAGGCGAGGCAGGGCAAGGCAGGTGCCGAGAAGTGGGAGGCCGCCGCCTACAAGTTGCGCAACCGCATCGAAGTGCGCCTGAACAACGCCCGCTCCGGAGGGGAGCCGGCGCTCCAGCTGGTGTTGTCCATCGTGTGCCGTTACCTGGGACCGCCGTCGGCCGAGTCGGGTGGACTGATTGCGATCTCGGTCGATCAAGTCCGATCGGCGAGCATCCGCCTGCGTTACAAGATACTCGCGGTCGCGCTGGGCATCGCCCTCGCGTTCCTGTTCCAGATCGACGTCTTTGCCCTGGTCGATCAAGAGTTGAATCACGAGGCGGGGAGGTCGATTCTGGTGCCCGCGTGGCTGGGGATCGTCGTTTCGGGCGCCGTCATGGGTTTCGGCGCGGGTCCGGTGCACAAGATAATCACGGCGCTGGAAGAGGCGCGCCGGTTGCGCAAGTAAGGGAGGGAACATGGACATGGGCGCGGTGCTGACTTTCATCAGGGACTACGCGGATCTGGCGATCGGAGTGGTCCTCCTGGTCGCAGCGACCTGGGTACTCCCGGGCAGGATGAAGCTGTACGTGCTGACAGCGGGACTCGCTGTGATCGCGTACGAGGGCTATCTGAGGGCTAGCAACAGGAAGGCGCTGAAGGCCGCGGACGAGGAGGCGCAGAGGCTGAAAGCCAGGGCGGGGGATCTCGAGGCGCGCCGGGAAGGGCTGGAAAAGGATGTCGCCGCTCTGAATCAGCAATTGGCCGAGAACAAGACCAGGCTCGCCGCCCTGAGTCAGGAAACCGCCGCTCTGGAGCAGCGCGGCGCCGCGGCCGTGCAGGACCTCACGCGCGCAAGCGAGGGCCTGAGCGGTGAGAGCGAGAAGAACCAGGCTCTGCTGCAGCGCTTGGGCAGTACGCAGGCTCAATTGGCGAATCTCGACGAAGTCCAGCACGCGCTCGACGAGATGAGCGCGGCGAAGCCGTAGCGATCCAGTCAACGCAGGGGAGATGCAAACATGAGACGAGCGGCGTTGCTGTTTCTTCCGTGCCTGTCGTTTTCGGCGCTGGCTCAGACGGTGACCGACGTGAAAATGCTCGGCGACAAGACAACCTATGTGATGAGAATCAACGGCACGCCGTACGTGGCCTTCACGCAGGCGCAGGCGGACGACTTACGGAAGACCGCGCGCGAACGGGAGGAACTGAAGCAGAGGCTGGTTGAAACGGAGGAAAAGGTGAGCGCCCTGCAGCGTTCCGCAAGCGTGCTGGTGCAGGTCGAGAAGGACTACGCGGCCGCGACCGCCAAGTTGAGGGCACTTGCCGAGGACGAAGATAAACTCAGCACGAAGTTCTCCGAGACCGCCGGCAAGCTGAGCGCGCTGAACAAGGAGTACAGCCAGCTCGTCAGCGACTACGAAGCGCTCGCGAAAAAGTATCGGGAAATCGCCGTCCGCAGTGCCCCGCGCCAGCCGATCGACCTCGGCGCGGGGTTCGTTCACACCGGGGACAAGAGCCACGTCGTCGGGATGGCGGGAATCGGCATCGCTCTCGGAGTGAGGGCCTGGGTGTTCGGCGGGCAGAGCACCTACGGGGCGATGCTCGGGTATTCGTTCTAGCGCAGATCCTCGGGCAGGATGAAGTCCGGGTAGCGCTTCTTGAAATCGACAAGCTCGCGGTCGGCCTGCGCGAGCTTTCCTTCCGTCACCAGCTTGCGGATGTCTTCGATCCAGGCCTGGGGCGTGCGCTCGGAGGCCTTGGGAGTCGCGCGCCCCGCGACCGCGGCGCTGAGGGCGTTGGTCGAAATCGGGTCGGCGTATGCGGCGGGCGGAGGCGGGGTGGTCTCGGCCGAGAGCGGAGCAGGCCGCGCCGCCTGAGCGGGCGCCTGCGTCGTGTCCGCCCCGGCGGACGGAGTCTGGACCGGCTCCTGGCGCGCCGCCGGGAGCGCGTTCTGCGTGACGGGCTTGGTCGCGCGCACGGACTGCTGCGCAGGCACAGGCGCGCCGAACACGCTGAGCGGTGGGCTCGCCGGCTGCTCGCGCATCTGCGATACGGCCGCGCCTTGAGGGAGTTCGGCCCGGCGCGGCGACGGGGATGCGCGCGGCGCATCGGTGGTTTCCTTCTTCAGCGCGCCCGCGGATGCCTCCGCGGGCGCGGACTTCGGCGCCGGCAGCGGAGATTCGCTCGCGGGCAGGCTTTGCTTGAGACCGAGATCGTGCTGAAGCCGGTCGAGGCGCTCGGCCTCACCCGCATCCATCGACGAAGTGAAGCCGCGCGGGGTAGCGGCCGGCGGCGCCGCAGGGGGCTTGGCCTCGGCGACCTTCGGCTCGGCGGCGGGAGGCGCCTGCTTGGCGCGCGTCGCCGCCTGGTTGTCGGAGACCGACGGCGAGACCGCCTCGGGCTGCTCCCGGTACACCTTGAGCACCAGGGTCGAGGTCAGCACCACGGTCGCGGCGACGGCGAACGATGGCGCCCAGCGTCTCACGAACGAGTGCTCGCGCGCGGCGCGGCGCGAGGCCGCGAGGATGGCCTGGTCGATCTGCCGCCCCGGCTCGGGCCAGGATCCTTCGCGGTAGATCCGCGACAGCGCGTTGTCCTTGGTCGGATCGCTCATGACGGTTCGCCGATCCTGGCGCGCAGCTTCGCCACGGCGTAGCGCAGCCTGCTCTTCGCGGTCTCGCGGCTGACGCCGGTTGCCGCGCCGATCTCCTCTACAGAGAGATCACCTTCCTGCTGCAGGAGAAAGGCCTCGCGCTGGACCTCGGGCAGCTCTGCGAGCGCGGCGAGCAGCCGCTCGGCAGCGCGCTTCCTGTCGATGAGGGCGTCGGCGGGAATGTCGCTCGCCGGCAGATTATCGAGCACCTGCTCGGACTCGTCCTGCGCGAGAAATTTCGCGCGGCCGCTCGCCCGGTAGAAATCCATGAGGCGATTGTGCGCAATCGCGTACATCCACGAAGTGAATTTGGCGCGGGCCTCGTAGCGCCCGCGGGAGTCGATCACGCGCATCCACACGTCCTGAAAAAGCTCATCGGCGGTCGCCGCTTCGCCGACCTGGCGCAGCAGAAACCGGTACAAGGGGCCGCGGTGGCGGCGATAGAGGGTTTCGAATGCCCTCGCGTCGCCGCCGCCGTAGCTCAGCATCAGCTCTTCGTCGGCCGGCCCGCTCCCCATGCGGGCCTAGTGTAGCCTTTGTTACGGCAGGCCGACTACCGTGCCCTCCCTGGGATAGCCGATGGCGTAGCTGACCGTGATCCGGACGGTCTCGTTCGGCGCGATCGTCCGCTCCCAGGCGACCACGCCCTGGCGCTCCTCCCAGTTCTGGACCTCGGGCTTGGGGTCGAAGTTCGCGCGGACCGCGATCTGGTCGGAGGTCGACACGGGCGAGGATTCGAGCACGAGCAGGTCGAGGGGCGTCTTGTGGAAGCTCGAAAGCGTGACCACGTCGGTGACCTCGCGCTCGTTGCGGCGCTCGAGAATCCCGGCCGAGCCGTTGCGGTCCTTCACGCGGTCTAGGGTGACGCGCACCAGGCTGTCGCGCCCGAAGGGCAGCACCAGCCCCGCCGAGGCCTGCGGATTCCACTGCGTCGAGCCGACCACCTTGCCGTCGCGCTGCAACTGGATCTCGCCCGGCAGCCACACGCCCTCCGGACGCTTCGCCTCGGCGGTGACGATCGCCGCGGGGTCGAGGCGCGGCACGACCCGCAGGCGCATCTTCGCGGGGAGGGTGAGCTTCGCGAGCGACACGGTCATCTTCCGGCCGTCCGAAGGCAGGGTCACGAGCCCCGGGACTTCGAACTCGGTGCTGAAAGTGGTTTGCGTTTCGACCGGCGCCGGCGCTTGCGCGAGCGCGTCCGTCGTTTTGGACTCGCGTTTCATGGCGAGCGAGGCCGGCGCTTCTGCATACCCGGACATGGCGCCTTGAAGGGGGCGCGCGACCGGCAGCGACACCCACCAGGAGCGCGGGTCGGGCCCCTGCGGCGACAGTCGCGGCTGCCCGGTGGAGAGCCTGAGCTTCACGCCCGACCAGTCTTCGCCGGTGGACTGCTGGACCACGCCCTGGCGCACCAGCTCCAGTTGCGAGGCCTGCGAGTCGAGGCTCGCGCGGTACGCCGGGCGCCATCCGGCGCCGTTGACCTGGTAGGACACGCGCGCGGCGCCGCCGCGATCGGCCGAGACGCCGACCAGAATGGTGCGGGTGTCCTTCGCCCCGCTCTTCAGTTGCGCGAGGTCGCGCTCGAGCGCGGCGATGCGCCTGCCGATCTCGCGCTTCTGGACCTGGGCGCGCTGCACGCGGGCGAGCGACTCGCCGCTCCCCTTGCGGATGAGATCGACGACGGCGACGAGCGACCTGGCGTCGGGAATCGGCGCCGGCTTCTCGCCCGGCGCGCCCAGGCGCGAGAGGAACTCGTTCACCATCTGCGCGGACTTCGACTCGCCGTCGAGCTCGGCCTGGCGGTCCTTGAGCGCCTGGATCCTTTCCTCGAGCTGCGCCTCGCGCGAGCTCGTGGCTTCGGTCCGCGCGAAGTCCCGGGTCGACACCTCGCCGATCGAGACGCCCGGGTCGGCGTCGACGCGCACCGATCGCGGATCGAAGTTCGCGGGGAGTCCGGATATCCGGAGAAACGCCATCCCGGGCTCGACGCGCGCCGTGCGCTCGACGGTCGCGCTGCCCGGGTAGAGCGTGACCGCGGTGATCCTGGACGGGTCGTCCGCGCACGCGGTTCCGCATGAAAGAACCAGGACCGCCGCGCCGACGGCGGCGGGCAGGAGTCGCCGCGGAAGTGATTTGCAGGTGTTCATTTCAGTCTCCATGTTGGATTCCCCTCGCGGGGCATGGAGCGGTAAACGGAAGTGCGCGCGTTTCGGGGTTAGGAAGGACCTTGCATAGGAAGGTTCGTGATTTCCTCCGCGGACCGCCCGGCGGAACGCTACACCGAAGCGGGACAACGCGGTATATTCCTGCGGGTTCCGCAGGTTGAAGTTCGCCGGCAGACATTCTGAGAAAAGGGGAGAGAGAATGCGCTCGAACCGCCTCCGCGTCCTGCTTTTCGCGGCCGCCGTTGTCCTGACCGGTCGTGCCGTTTCCTCGATCGCCGCGGACATCCTCATCGGCCAGGTCTCCTCGCAGACGAGCCCGGTCACCGCGGCGAACGCCAAGGCCTTGTACGCCGGCATCAACGTCTACTTCGATTACACGAATGCTCAGGGCGGCGTCGACGGCCGCCAGGTGAAGCTCGTCAACAAGGACGACGAGCTGAAGACCGACAGGATGGTCGCCCTCACCAACGAGTTCATCGCCGACAGGAACGTGCTCGCGCTCGCCGGCTATCAGAACACCAGCGGGATCACCGAGGTTTCCAAGCAGGACATCCCGGGCAAGGCGGGGATCGCCATGATCGCTCCGTTCCAGGGGGACCGGAGCATCGTCGGAGCGGCGAACTTCTTCCCGTTCCGGTCCGGCTACCCCGACGAGGTCACGGCGCTGGTGAAGGAGGCGGTGTCGACGCAGAAGAAGCAGATGGTCGTGGTCTACCAGAACGTGACCTACGGACCGGCGATGATGCAGCTCATCCAGGACATGAGCAAGAAGGAAGGCTTGAACGTCGTCGCCTACGTCAAGCTCGACGCGACCGCTCCGGACAAGCTCGATGCGATCGTCAAGGACGTGGTGGCGGAGGTGCTCAAGGCGTCCCCCGACTCGATCATCTTGCTGGGGGGAGGGCGGCACACGTTCGAGTTCCTCAAGAAGTTCAAGGAATCGCCCGACGCGGGCGCGCAGCTCTACCTGATGTCGATCGTGCCGCAGGTGGAGCTCTTGAAGACGCTCGGCGAGGCGAAGGCGCGCGGGATCGTGATCGCGCAGGCCGTGCCGTACCCGTATTCGGCGACCCTGCCGCTCGTTCTCGAATACCAGCGACTGATGAAGCAGTACGCGCCGAACGAGCCGCTGTCGTTCTCCTCGCTCGAAGGCTTCGTCGTCGGCAAGATCACCGTCGCGGCGCTCAAGCGCGCCGGCAAGAATCCGACGCGCGAAAAGGTCCTCAAGGCGCTCAACAATATGGGCGAGCTCGACCTCGGCGGCGTCTACGTGAACTACTCGCCCAAGGCGCGTAACGGCTGGGGCGGGGTCGATCTCACGGTGATCGGCGCGAACGGCAAGCTGCTGCGCTGAACCGCGTCCGCCCCCGGCAGAGGTGTGCGGAAAGGTTCATAATGCGCAATCGAATCGCTTTGGGTCTCGGCTAGCACCTCCGCCGTCCAGGCCTCTCCCACGGAAATTTGATGCCGCGCGCGGCCGCGCGACGGCAAGGTTTCGCGAGGAGAGCCTCATGCCCACCGGTTTCGTCCGATCTTTCTATCCCAAGTACGGTTACGGATTCATACGTCCGGACGACGGGTCCAAGGACTTGTTCGTGCACAGCGGCGCGGTCAAGCGCGCCGGCCTCGATTCGCTGCGCGAGAACCAGAGGCTCTCCTACGACGTGAGGAGCGAGCTCGACGGGAGGCGCTCGGCGGTCGATCTGAAGGCCATCGCATGACCAAGGAAGCGCTCATCGAAATGGAAGGCGTGGTCACCCACGAGCTGCCCGACACGCGGTTCCGCGTCACCCTCGACAACGGCCACGAGGTCATGGCGCACATGTCCGGAAAGATGAAGAAGCACCGGATCCGCATCCTGCCCGGGGACAAGGTCACGCTCGAGCTCACGCCCTACGATCTCAGCAAGGGGCGCATCAACTTCCGCCACAGCACCTACCAGCCCGGGACCCCGGGCCGCATGCCGTTCAGGCGGCGGCGCTAGCCGGTGCCGAGACCACTCGTTCATTCCTGGGCCGTGAGGATGTCGCGGGCCGCGTCCATCGGCGCGCTCGACGTGCTGATGGACGACTGGTACAACCAGATGCGGGCCGACCGGGGCCTTCACGCCGTGGTGGGATTCGACTTCAGCATGGAGCGTCGCGACTGGGACGCCGCGAAAGGCAGCATCGAGCGCACCTACGGGCGCTCCACGCGCGACCATCAGGGAACCCTGGATACGCTGGCCGCCGCGATCCAGTGCAAGAGAATGCTGAGGGTCCCCGCGGTCCGTTGATCGGACCCCGCTGCGGGGAGCCGTCCCTCAGCGTCCTTTCGGTTTCTGCTCCGCGTCCCAGACGTCGTGCCGCGTGGGAAACACCCGGCTCTGGTAGTAGTCCTTCAGCGTGGAAAGCTCCATGAGAACGTCCAGCGGAAAGCCCTGGCGGGTTCCGCGGGTGTCGGTCAGCAGATCCTCGAAGCAGCGATCCATCTGCGAGGGTGATCTCCACACCTTGGCCAGGCGGTTCACGATCCTGGGAAACCGCGCCGCGAGTTTCCTGGGGCGGGTGGTTTCGTCGATGGACGCGAGCAGCGCCTGGCCCGCGCTGCTGAGCGCGAGGTCGTCCTTTTCCAGGGCGTGACGCAGTTTGCGGGGGTCCATCTGTGGGGGGGAGGCGGGATTCCTGCCAAGTTCGGTAGCCATTGAGACCTCGCTAATCTCCCTCCCCAGGGTGTAGCGGCTTCGATCCTACTCCCGGCCGCGGCCGGCGCAGGTGAACTTTTCCACAGCGGCGCAAGTTTGGCGGGCGGCAGGGGGGCTGCTACAGTGGAATTCATGCCCGAGGTCTTCCAGTCGCTGCTGCCGAGGGGCCCGTTCTGGGGGCCCTTCTTCTTCGGCGCCGCGATCTTCGGATTCCGCTACCTCGCGTTCGCCGGCCTCGCGTTCGCGGCGTGGTACGGGAGACGGAGACGCGGCAAGCTGCAAGACTCGATGCCTGGTCTGCCGCAGCTCGCGCGGGAGATCGCGTACTCGGTAGTTGCGGTCCTGGTCTTCGGTTTGGTGAACGCCGTCATCGCGGCCTGGGGCGTCGGGCCCCACACGCAACTCTACTTCGACGTCGCGCGGCACGGCTGGGTGTACTTCTGGCTGAGCATCCCGCTCATGATCCTCGTCCACGACGCGTACTTCTACTGGACGCACCGCCTGATGCACACGCGTACTCTGTTCCGCACCTTCCACGCCGTGCATCACCTCTCGACCAACCCCACGCCCTGGACCGCGTACGCCTTCCATCCGCTCGAATCGCTCGTGCAGGCGCTGGGCGTGGTGCTGATCATTTTCATCATGCCCTCGCACCCGCTCGCGCTGATCCTGTTCCAGACCGTCTCGACCGCGATCAACGTCTACGGCCATCTGGGATACGAGATCTACCCGCGCGGCACGGCGGGACACTGGCTGGGCCGGTGGATCAACACCTCGGTGGCGCACAACTTCCACCACAAGACCGCGCGCCACAACTACGGCTTCTACTTCCTCTTCTGGGACCGGCTCATGGGCACACTCGACCCGGGGTACGAGGGCCGGTACGCGGTCGCGCGCCCGCCCGGCTAGTCGGGCGCCATTTCCGCGGCGGCCGCCTCGGGTGCAGGAATCACCTGCCTCGCCGGGGCGAGGCCTGCGCGGATTTCCTGGGCGGAGCGCCTGATTTCCTCGACGAGCCCGCCGTCGGGCTCCGGCGCCGATGCGCCCAGCGGCTCGATGCCGAGAGCCTCCAGGCGCCGCCAGACCGGCTGCATGGCCCTGTCGGGGTCGACGAAGAACTCGCTTCCCCGGATGCGCTCGAACTTCCAGCCCAGGCGCTCGAGCACCGATTGGCGCGCCATCGCCTCGGGAATTTTTTCGACCGGAAGGTAGCGGTCGCCGTCGCATTCGATCGCGAGGCGGGTCTTCGCGCCGAGCACCACCAGGTCGATCCGGTATTTGCCCACTTTCCATTGAGGGGCGACCCGGTAGCCGCGCTTCGCGAGCTCCGCGAGCACGCGCCGCTCGAGCTCGGACTCGCCGCGCGCCGAGCCGTCCTCCTTTTGCGCCGCGGCAGGATCGAGCGCGTGCTCGATCAGGCGCCGGCGCAGATCCCCCGGCTTCAGGTCCGCCTTGGCATCCAGCGAATGCACGACCCACATCTGGTCGCGGGCGCGGCTGGCGGCGACGTTGTAGCGCTTCTTGTACATGTCGTTCGCACCCGCCTGGCGGAGCGCAAGAGGGCTTTCGTCCTTCGGGCCATCGACCACCGACAGCACCATCACGTCGCGCTCGTCGCCCTGGAACTGCGCCGCGTTGCCGCAGATGATGCGCCGGCGTTCGTACTCCGCCGGCTTCAAGTGCCGCCGCAGCAACTGATCGACGGCGTAGGCCTGCTGCTCGGCGAGCAGCGATATCACGCCGATGGTCTTGTGCCTGTACTTTTCGTGGCGGCACATCGCGATCACCAGCGATGCCACCGCCAGGGTCTCTTCGCGGTTGACCTGGCCGCTGCGGCCGCCGCTCACGCGGTAGGGGACCACCGCGGGCGCGAGGCCCCCGGCGCCGGCCTCGCGCAGCGCGCGGATGTCGCCGTTGTAGGAAAGCTCGTTCGAGAACTCGACGATCTCAGGCACGCAGCGGAAGTGCTCGATCAGACGGATGGTGTCGCCGAACGCCTGCCGTCCCAGATCGTAGACCGAGAGCTTGCCGTCGTAGAGGTGGCTGTTGGGGATGCCCTTGAGGATCATCTTGATGAGCCGGTCGACGGGAGCCTGCTCCATGCCGAAGGTCTCGGGACTGACCTGCTCGTGATCGCCGACGATCGCCACCTGCTTGCCGAGATAGAGCGCGATCAGGCCTTCCAGGCCGCACTGGCTCGCCTCGTCGATGATCACCACGTCGAACTTGGTCTGACGCACGTCGAAGTTCTCGTAGATCCTCACGAGCGGCATGATCCACACCGGCACCGCGCCCTGGCATTGCGACATCAGCCTCCTCGACTCGGCGACGAGCTCCGCGACGCGGGTCTTCTCGCCGGTCTTGGCGCCGAGGCGGCGCTGCGTGTCGAGCCAGCCGATGAGCGACTGGCGGTATTTGGCGGCCTTGGCGAGCTGATTGCTCCAGGCGCGGGCTTCGATGAGCTCCACGGTGACCTCGCGCAGCTTCGCCGCCAGGTCTTCGATCCTCGCCTGGATTTCCGCCGGGCTTTCCTTTTGCCGCTCGGCGAGCTCGTCGGCGAGCTGCCGCCACAGCCAGGCCTCGCTGGAATCGCCGGGCAGCGCGGTCGCGCCGTGCCGGGCGTCCCGGCAGCGGATCGCGGTCGCCCAGGCGGGCGCCGATTTCTCGAGCCTCGAGAGCAGCACCAGCCGCTCCGAGAGGGTCTGCTGCTTGGCGTTGAGCTCGGCGAGCGCGGCGAAGCCGCCGCGGTAGAGCTCGGGATCGCGCGTGCGCAAGGCCTGCTGCAGGCTGCGAACCACGCCGTCGTGATCCGAGGGGTAGGCGTCGAGCGCGGCCTTGAGCTTCGCGAGCTGCGCCTCGTTCTCGTCAACCAGCTGGCGCGACAGGCGTGCGCGCACCACGGGCTGAAGGAGCTGGCGCACGGCGCGCTCGAGGCGCCGCAGCTCGCCCACCGCGTCGAGCGGCGGCGGGACTTCGCGGATCAGGCGGTCCCAGTGGAGGCCCATCGCCTCCAGGCCTTCGATCGCCGGAGCGAGGAGCCGCGAATGCCAGTTGAGCGCATCCTCGAGCTGCGGCAGAAACTGCGAGCAGATGCGCTCGGGTTCCTCGCCGAGCTGCTCGCCGGCCGCGGCGCCCAGGGGCGTCATCTGCCGCTCCCATCTGGCGACGAGCTCGCGCCGCTTGAGGGCGATGCCGATCGAGGCGTGCAGCGCCTGGAAGTGCTCGGCGCGGGCCGGCTGCGAGTCACCGACGCGCGCGGCGCGCTTGAAGCTCTTCCACTGCGGATTCATGAGGAGCTGCATGCCCCCCAATCCCTTGCCTTCGCCCAGGTGCTCGAGGATCTCGGCGACGAGCTTCAGGCCCGCCTCGTTGCAGTACTCCTCGGGCGCGCACGGGCCGTGCTTGAGAAGGGCGTTCGAAATCTGCGCCGAGAGCGCTCTCGTCTCGTTGACCAGCTCGATGAGCCCGCGCCAGGCCGCGGTCTCGGGACCGCCGACGATGCCGGCGTTGACCGGGTAGAGGCGCCACTTCTCCGCCGAGCTCACGAACTCGAGCGCCTTGTCGATCTGCTCGAGCAGCCGTCCCAGCTCCCGCGTGTCGAGCGCACGGTCGACGTCGTTCCAGAGATCGTCGCGGAGCTTCTGCGCGAGGGGGCGGTGGCGCGCGATGGTCTCGACGGCGTCGGTGAATTGAACCGGCGAGAGGACCTCCGCGGGGCGCGGGATGGAGAGGTGCAGCTCCTGCTCCTCGGCTGGCGTCAGGGCGCCGTTCGTGCCGTAGAGCTTGGCGAGCTCGTTCTCGGAAAGAGGCGGCAGTGCGCCGCGCTCGACCGGCACTGGAATCCAGTCGTGCCGTCCGCGCCCGGCGGCGACCTTGCGCGCCGCCTCCGAGGGCTCATAGCTTCGCTCGCCGGCCGCGATCTCCGCGTATTCGCCGCTGACCGCGATGCGCAGCCGTTCGCGCAGCTTCTGCAGTTGCCCGATGATCCCGGTGCGCTGCTTTTCCCGGTCCGCCGCGACACGGCCGAGATCCCCCGCGTCGTCGCGCGACAGGCGCTCGGAGATCTTCGACACCGATATCTCCAGCTCCTGCCGGCCGCGCACGTCGCTGTCGAGCACGCTCACGCACAACGGCTGGATGTCCGGGTGCGCCCGCTCGCGCAGCACGCGCAGGGCCTTCACGGTGTGGCTGGTGACGAGGATGCTCTTGCCCTGCGCGAGCAGGTGGCCGATGAGATTCCCGATGGTGTGCGTCTTGCCGGTTCCCGGAGGTCCCTGGACGATCACTGCGCCGGAGTTTCCCAGGCGCTTGGCGAGGTTCAGCTGCTCGATGTTCGCTTCCTTCGCGAAGAGCACGTCGGCGTCTTCGTTCGCCGGTGCGCGCTGCGCCTCGCCGGCAGGCGCCGTTTCGGCGGCGCCGGGATGTCCGTTCAGCCCGACGACGCGCATGAGGGAAGGCGGGAAGGACTCCGCGGTCTCGATGTCCTCGAGGATGCTCTTGATGGTGCTGCCCACGCCGATGGTGCGCAGGCGCGCGAACACGATCGGGTCGCGCGCGAGCCTGGGCGCGTCGCTCTCGCCCTCCAGCTCCTTGCTCGAGGTCACGAACTCCCCGCCGCCCAGGGAACCGAGCACGCCCTTCAGGTAGGCCGTCGCGTCGGGATCGAGCGGGTGGTAGAGGTGCTTCTCGAGATCCTCGATGCGGTTCTGGAGCATGCGCCCGTCGACCTTGCGGCTGGCGCTGAACAGCGCCGTGTAGAGCTCGGGCACGTTGTCGGTCTCGGCGAGCGTGAACTCGGGCGTCTCCGGGTGGAACGCCAGCTCGATGCGCTTGAGAAGAATGGGATGGTGGATGCCGCCTTCCTCGACGCGCCAGCTCAGGATGCCGTCGCCCACCAGGAGCTCGATCTTTTCCGCCTCGCGCTCGATCTGCCCGTGCAGCGCATAGAGCCGTTCGAAGAGCTCCAGCGCAGCGCGCTCGGGGCGCTCGGATTCTTCCCAGGCCGAGCGCGTAATCTTCCATTTCTCGAATGCCTTCGTCCCCGAACGGTCGAGGCCCTCGCGCACCTGCGGCTCGGTCCCGAGTTGGTCCCAGCCGGGCAGCAGCCACTGCTCGATCTCCTGCGGCGGGCGAGGGCAGGGCACCGACGTGGGACGCCGCACCTTGAAGATGAATCGATCCTCGTGGTTCTCGGGATCGGGCCGCGTGACCGAAGGACTGTTCGGAAGATCGCGCAGCCACAAAGTCCACGGCTGCTCGGTGATTTGGCGGACGATGGGGTTGCGAAGTTGGATATAGGCGTCAAGGAATTGAAATATTCGGCGGATCCTCGAGCGGGCGACATCGGTATTGCTCTTGTCCAGCTCGATCACGTTCGAAGGGGCGGCGCTCAACGCGTTCTTCATGGAGGTTCTCCCTCGATCTTGCAGCTGTTAGCGAAAAGGGGCGGGCAGAAGCCCGACCCCTCCCAAGGTTTCCTCCCCTTACTTTCGACCTATCTCATGCAAAACCATTCCCGCGAAACGATGCTGTTTGCACCATGCGAGTCGCCTCGTCCCGGCCTGGTGTCGGGGAGAGACGACAACTGGGTTGCCGAGGGTGAATCCCGAAGACTGGGCGCGTGGCCCGGTCTCAGCGCAGCTGGAACCGCCCGTAGTCCGGCAGCGCCGCGTCCACCGGCGACTGCCGCGCCAGGGCCTCGATGACGCGGTCGCTGACCGTCCAGAACTCGGAGTCGGATGCGCCGACAGCGTGGCGCGCGGCGAGCCGCGAGTAGTCCGCCGCATCCTTCATGCCCGCGATCTCGTCGGCGAATGCGGAGAGATCGGCGGATCGCATGCGGTAGAACGCGTTCGGATAGGCGCCGACCAGTCCCTCCATCATGGTGAGGGTGTCCTCGTCGGGCACGCGCCGCTCGTCCTCGTTGAAGAGGTGCGAGATGTTGCTGTGACCGTTGTTGTGCAGGAGGGTGAAGGTGCGCTCCTCGCCGCCTTCCTCCCGGACGATCAGCCAGGCGAGCTGGGGCAGGAAGGACACGTTGCGCCCCTGCAGGGCGCCGAGACGCTCGACGCCGGCGCGCGTCGCCGGGCTAGCCGCTCCGCGCGCGAGCGGCGCCTTGTGGCCGAGCGCGGGCGCAAGCCGTGTCCGCATCATCTGCATCAGCTCGAGCGCCGGGTCGGCGGTCTTGAACGCGATTCCTGTCTCCAGCGGAAAGTGCGTCGCGTCGCCGTCGATGTAGTCCCGCACCTCGCTCCTCGCGCCGCGGTACCAGTAGTCGCGCACCGCCTTGCGGCTGGCGATCGGCAGCAGCGCGACGAAGTTCGCCTCGCCTTCCATGCGCAGGAAGTCCATGTAGACGCGCGTGTTGAGCTGGTGTCCGAGGTTGCCGAACACGTCGAAGCCCGCCACCAGGAGGTAGTGGATGCGCTCGAGCAGCGGATAGCCGATGATCCACGCGGTCTTGGGCGGCGCTCCCACCAGGCCTTGCACCACCGAGCCCTGGTCGAAATGGCGGAAGATGGTGAGCCCCGCGTTGGGGTTGACGCGGTCGCCGTCCCACAGCACCTCCAGGGTCGGCGGACCCTCGGCCTTCTCGAACGCCTTGGCGTAGTGCTGGACCTTGAGCTCGAGGAATTTTCTTTGGGCGTGCCCGTAGCCGAGCCAGTCGAGGGCGAAGGCGTTGCTGCCGCTCTCGGCGGGCAATTTCAGGTAGTCGGCTTCCTTCGCCAGGAACTCGGCGTCGCGTTCGAAGGCGGGCGAGTCCGGGTCGGCGAAGACGACCCAGAAGCGGTCGTCGATGACGCCGAGCGCCACCTGGCCGCGGCACACCGGCCCTTTCAGGAAGCCCGCGATCGTGTAATGGGCCTCTTCCAGCATGAAGCGGTAGCGCGAGCGCAGCGGCAGGTCGCGGAAGCTGATGAACGGGTTGGAGGCCGTCTCCCGGTCGTAAGAAGGCAGCGCGGCGACTTTCACAGAATCAGCGAGAAACCAGCGCCTGAATTTTTCCAGCTTCGCGTCGTCCAGGCGATAGGGGACGTGGGTCTTCGCCACCAGCGTCTCGTGCACTGGCCGCAGGCGGTAGTAGACGCGCGTCGCGCCCGGGTCGTCGTAGGGCCGGCGCGTCGCGATCAGTTCGATCGGCTCGCCGGGCGGAGTTTTCGAGCGCACCATCTCGAAGAAGCGCGGGTCTCCGAAATACACGTGCGCGAAGAACAGGTGCTCGTAGATATAGCGGCTCATGAGCCGCGCTTTGAGGCTGTCGCCGTTGAAGAACTTTTCCCAGCGCTCCGCCTCCTGCATGGTCGCGCGCGGGAAGGGCGCCGGCGCCGGGTGGGGGGAGCCCGCCTTCAGCCAGCCGGTGATGGCTTCCATCTCCTCGCCCGCCAGCGGCGGCAGGCCGTAGGGCATGCCTTCGCCGGAGTAACGATCGAGCTCCTCGATCGCCGGGCAGGAGGCCGGGGCATCGGCCGCGTTCGCCGCGAGGGCGGCCTTCGGCGAGCGCGGCTCGCTCTTCAGCCGCAGCATCCGGTAGAGCACGCTTCCCTCGAGATCACCCCCCGGGCTGCGCTCGTTCAGCACCGCAGAAAATCCCTTCTTGCGCCACTCCGCGGGGGAATGAGCGTCGTTGAAGAGGCGGGTCGGCTCCGTCGCGCGCAGCCGCGCGGCGTAGATGGCCGTCTTGTTTTCGCCGCGGGCGATGCCTTCGAAGGACGCGAGGTTGAGCTGGCAGGGCGCGTCGTAGCAGGCGTGGCAGAGGACGCAGCGGCGGTCGAAGACCTGCTTTGCGCTCTGCCAGGTGTTGCCGGGATCGGGCGCGGGGCTCGCGTAGCGCTGCGGGTCCGCGGCGCCGTACTTGGAGTCGAGCTGGTTGCGGACGATGGCGGCGCAGCCGGCGAGGATCAGCGCGGACGACAGCACCCAGAGCGAGGTCTTCATGCGCACAGCTTAACCCAGCCTGCGCTTACGCCCTGGCTGGCTTCCTTCTCCACAAGGCCCGCAGCCACGCCCACAGCGCCATGAGATTGAACAGCACCGCGCCGCTCAGGAGGAGGACCCGCCCCGGCACCTCCCAGAAATGCGTGCGCGCAGCGGGGTTACCGTTGGCGAGGCCGCTCGTGGCGCGATGCTCGCTCAGGCTGAACGCGAGCCAGTCGAACAGCAGCGCGATGGAAGTGATCATGAAGGCCCCGATCCAGACCCTCAGCCTCTTGCGTCGCTCGGGCACCACCAGGATCGCGCCCGCGAACGCAAACACAAGCCCCGTCATCATCCCGACCACCGGGTCGAGCCTGCCGGTGGATCTGCCCAGGTGGCTCGCCGCGAACGCAGCGAGGCCCGAGCCGGCCGCAACCGCCAGAAGTCCTGCCGCGACCTGCGCGCGCCGCGACGGTGATTTCGCCGCCATTGGATTTTTCCCCTCTCCCTGCCAGGTGCGATTCCAGACTACTCGCTCGTCGCTGTCAATCGTTCGCCTCGCGCGGGTGAGTCTTTATTCCGCTGCCGTCAATCCCCGCCGCCCCCGCATCCCCCACCGCCGCAGCCGCTTCCGCCACACCCGCTGCTACCGACATCGCTACCCGAGAATCCACCGCCCCCGAAGAGGCCACCGTCGCCGAATAGCCCGCCCGAGGCCGAGTGCGCGTCGCCGAACCCCGCCGTCGTTCCGTCGAACGACGAGGAGGAAAAATGGCCGCCGCAATAGGGAGTGCCTGAGGTGGAGGCATTGCGATCACGGCGCTGCGGCTCGCAGTTCGTGGTGTAGTGGAACCCGTTTGCGATCTTGAGCTTCGAGTCGAGTGCGAAGAGCAAAGGCAGCCGCGAGGGCTCGCGCGGGTTGATGTTCTCCTCCTTGCATGCGCACCACCACGTGCGGCGCAAGCCCTCGTTGGATTGAAGCGCTTTGCCAAGGACGACTGCGGGCGTGTGATGCAGGAATCCGCCGAAAGCCTTGCGGCAGAACTGGTGATACTCGCGCGTGTAGAGGATGAACTCGTGCCACAAATCGTCCGCGACCTGGGAGGGCATCGAAACAAACTTGCGGCCCGATTTGAGATAGGCCAGAAAAAACTGCCTCAGGGCATGCGCGACGAGCGCGCAATCCTTGTAGCTGAGCTCGGGCCGGTGCTGCCGGATCTTGTCGTACAGACCCAGCGGAAGCCTGTAGGAACGGATGAAGTCCGCCCGCCTGTACCAGTCGGTGCTGTGCCAGCCGACGAAAGCGATAAAAAGCGCGGCTGCGACGAGCACGACCGTGAGCCAAGTTGGCATGTTCCTCTCCTGTCTTAATGGATCGCGGAAATATGAACGATCAGTCGCTCTGGATGAACCTAGGGCTCCTTCGCGTCTCGCATTCTGACAAAGACGTGGTAGGCCACGACGTCCCAGGCGTTGTGAATGCCGCAGAAGAGCAACAGCAGGACCGCGGCCGCCACGCCGAAGGGCGCCTCGTGCGCGTGGGAAGAGGCCGCGAGCGCCGAGAGCGCGAGCAATGCATAGGCTGCGAAAGGGAGCAGGGCGTGGAACAGCCAGTCCTCGACCTGCGCCTGGTAGTGCTTCTGTCTGCGCAAGCGCAGGTTCACGACTGCGACATACGCGATTCCGGCGAGGCCGACGAGACCCCATGCCGTTGCGAAGGCGCCGAGCGTGTGCCACGGAACCCGGAGAACGGCCGACAGCAGCAGCACCGCGCCGAAATGAACGATGGTCGGCGTCAGGTACGCCGCGCCGCCTTCCGCCGTGGACAGCTGCGGCTTCTCGGCGAGGAGCGTCAGAACGACGAACTGCAAACCGATCAAGGCGCCGGCCGACGAGCCGACGATGACGTAGAAGCTCTCCCACTCGATGAGCTCTTGCAGCATGCGGGTTCTCCCGGGTGAATGCGGCGGATATTCTTACCGATATCGCTCGAAGCGGTACGCCAGCGCAGGGCCCCCTTTTGTTTCGTACGCCAGCTGCGCGATGAGCATCGTGAAAGGCTCGCTGTGCCGGGCGATGCGCAGCGGCCCCCCATCCACGGGATCGAAGCCGACGTCGCGGATCAGCCTGGCCGCGACATTCTTGCTCTTGCGGTCGTCGCCGCAGTACACGAGGCTCGGCCGGCTCGCCTTGCGCCTGCCTTCGTAGACCGCGAAAAACACCTCGCTCGGAACCGTGCCGAACGCTGCCACGACGCGAGCCTCAGGAATCCTTTTCGCGAGCTCCTCCGCCCCCGACGACGTATGGGCCACGACGAGCTCGGTGTTGTCCTCGTTCATCGGCATCGAGCAGGTCACCACGACCTTCCCCGACAGATCGCCCGCCTGAGCGAGGACGTCGTCGACCCGCAGCCAGTGCACGGCGAGCAGCACCGCATCCGCATCCTGCGCCGCCTCGCGCGGCGTTCCGGCCCGCGCCTCGCCGCCCGCTTTGCGCGCGAGCCGCTTCAGCTTGTCTTCGCTGCGCGCGTAGCTGAACACTACCTCGTGCCCGGCCCGGGCGAAGATCGTTCCGAGCTTGGCGCCCATCAATCCCGAACCGAGAATTCCTATGCGCATTATTCCTCCCGTGGCTGGTTGTGCTGATCGTCGCTCACTTTCTCCGTCCAGTCCACAACGCGGATTCGAACCGCCGACCAATGGATTGAAGGTCCGCCTTCGGCCAATAGCGGTCATTCGCGGACTGCCGAATATGGCTGCTCGATCGCCCATCCTATTGCGCTTTTCTCTAATACGATAAGCTCCGCCCGAATGATGTGTGCGGCGTGGTCCGGCCGTGAACCATGACAGGGGACATCGGCATGAACGAATCGAACTATCAATGGCCAGGGCTGGGAAAAATCCTGCCCGACGTGCTCGCCTTTGCGCTCGGCTTGGGCGTGGCTTGGAAGCTTGGGTGGAAGACGACCGACCTAGTCTGGAGCCTGTGGCTGGGCAGCCTGGTACTGGGATATCTGACGATCCTCTCCACCATCGCCGCGGGTGTATATGTCGGCGCGAACGTCATTACCCACGCGGAATTTCCGCAAGGACATCGTGTGACGGCCATCCTGATCGGATTGGCGGTGGCGGTCTTCTTCCTAGGATTTTTCTCGCTGCATTTCGGCGCGTTTCACGCGGCGCACGCAGGGATACTCTCGGGCTTCTTTCCCCTCGGCGGGATGCCGAAGAACGCGTTCTTCTCGGCGTTCACGAATCCGGTTCAATTGTGGAGGGAGGCGATTCATTACGTGCTGCCCGCCTACGGCGCCTTTCTCGTTCCCGCGATCATCGCCGAACGCAAGCGCGTGTTTGCATCCGTCTCCTGGGCCGTCAACGCAGTGCGCAACGGAATCCACGATCAGATGGCCGGGAACCTTGTGCAGTTCGGTATGACCCAAAGGAAATCGCTGCATAGCCCGTTCGTGGACCCTTACATCAACGTGATCCGCATGCATCTGCTGATTTTCTTTTTCGCGTTTTGCCATTTTCTGAAAGTGGAATCGGTCATCGTTTTCGGCGTGGTCTATTTTGTATACTTCTTTCCGTGGAAGGTATTCCGCAAGGAAGCGCTGCCCGTGCAAGCGGATGCACGTCAAATGTCATTTTGACAAAACATTCCGCGTGACAAACCGTAATGTGGAGGGGGGCGTCGATGAGAATTCCGACGCGCAGGCGCCAAC
>Ga0137403_10000863_pt1 | contig 38951 bp, 15 predicted proteins | sample CZOMad2_1_16fung_FD_122057 | JGI IMG/M metagenome (GOLD analysis project Ga0137403, IMG submission 122057) | Vadose zone soil fungal communities from Angelo Coast Range Reserve, California, USA - CZOMad2_1_16fungal (Hybrid Assembly) | ecosystem: Environmental > Terrestrial > Soil > Vadose zone...
AATCGAGCACGCACTGGAAGATGCGGCCCAGCGTGGCGTGTTCGTCCATGCTTTGATCGCATTTACCAACCGGGGTGGAGAGAAGAACCTGCGCAAGCTGGAAATGCGCTTCCTGGAAAAAGGAATCACCGTGGCCCGCACTGCCGACGATCTTGTGCGCTATCACGGCAAGATGATGGTGGTGGATGGCAAAGAGCTCTACCTGCTGACGTACAACTTCACCCACCTGGACACGGAGAGAAGCCGCACTTTTGGCATTGTGACCAGGAACCGGGAGCTGGTTAAGGAGGCGTCGCGGCTCTTTGCGTGTGACACGCAGCGCCAGACGTACAAATCCCGGTCCGGCAAGTTTCTGGTAAGCCCAGTCAACGCGCGGCAGGCGCTGGAGGGTTTTATCAAGGGAGCCAAGCGGGAACTGCTGATTTATGACGTGGACATTGCGGACAAGGAGATGATGCGCATGCTCCAGGAACGCAGCCAGTCGGGAGTGCAGATCAAAATCATAGGACACGTGTCCCGCAACAAGCATCTAGATGCCCGGGTATTCAAACGCATGCGGTTGCATACAAGGGTGATAATCCGCGACTGCAAACAGGCATTTCTCGGCAGCCAGAGCCTGCGCAAACTTGAACTGGATGAGCGGCGCGAGATTGGAATTATTGTAAATAACCTGAAGGTCGTCAGCTCAATGGTGACGGTGTTTGAAGATGACTGGAAAGCGTCAACGCCGGCGGACCGCCGTGCCGACAAAAAGCGCGTCAGTGCGCGGGCAGAACGAGCGTCAAGAAGAGTCACCAAGGCGGTCAGCAGAAAGCTTGCGCCGGCGCCGGTGGTGCAGCAGGTATTGAAGACGATCGAAAGGGAAGCCAACATCGAAGTGGACCGCGGGGAGGCCACTGAGATGGTGAAAGGCGCGCTCAAGAAAGCAGTGAAAAAGGCGGCGGCAAAAATTGTAGAAGAAGCGGTAGCAGAGTAGCAGACAGGGCGGGCAGATTGAGCGTTCCTGCATCCAATAGAGAAGGAGTTTATATGAGCCTTCAGACCTGCATCCGGTGGCTCTCCTTGGGCCTGCTCTCAGTCCTTCTGGCCCCGGGGATTTCCGCACAGAAAGCGGACGAGAGGGAGATCAAAGAATTCCAGGACCGCGTCAACCACTATCTCTCGGCCAAAAAGAACCAGGACATTGCAAATAAGCCGACGGACTCTGCAGACAAGCTGGCGCAACAGAAACAGCAGACCAGAGAAAAGACACAGGCGGCGCGTCCTGGCGCCCAGCGGGGTGACATTTTCACGCCGGCGATTGCGGCTTATTTCAAAAAACAGATCGCGAGCACGTTGCGCGGACCAGACGGCGACAAGGTCCGCGCCAGCCTGCGCCATGCCGAGCCGCTGCCGAATGTGCAACTGAAAGTGAATGCAAAATATCCCAGGAACCTGCCGCTGCAATCGACGCCGCCAACGCTGCTGATGCATCTTCCGCTGCTTCCCAAAGAACTTCAGTACAGGATTGTGGGCTCGACGCTGGTTCTTTATGACATGTCTTCTGATCTGATTGTGGACTTTATGCCCAACGCGGTACCGGCTGTATGAAACAAAACAGACGAACGATGTACAGAAACGCGGGTTTGCTCATCGCAGTGTGTGTGCTTGCGATGGCGGGACAGATGCGGATGGTCCACGCTGGTCCGAGAGCAATGGCGATGTGGGGACCCAGCGCTGTTGCCGCTCAGGCTCCGGCCGCAGGCAAGCTCGATATCAGAATTCCGCTCCAGGATAAGTCGGTGCGCTTTGCGGTAATAGGAGACAGCGGCACCGGCGATCGTGCGCAGTATGAAGTGGCGCAGATGATGGAAGCCTACCGGCAGGCGGCGAAGTTCGATTTCGTGATCATGCTGGGCGACAACATTTATGGGAGCCACTCGCCAAGAGATTTTGCCAAAAAGTTTGAGCAGCCTTACAAGCCTCTTCTGGATGCCGGGGTAAAGTTCTACGCGTCACTGGGAAACCACGATGATCCAAACGATGAAAGGCTCTACAAACCCTTCAACATGGGCGGCGAACGCTACTATGCGTTCCGGAAAGGCGAGGTGGGGTTCTTCGCGCTGGACAGCAATTACATGGACCCGAAACAGCTAAGCTGGCTTGACCAGAACCTGAAAGACTCGCAAGGGAAGTGGAAGATCTGCTTCTTTCATCATCCTTTATATAATGATGGCCGCCATCATGGCGCCGATGCCGACCTGCGCGCACAAATCCTGCCGCTGTTCCAGCGGTACGGCGTGAATGCGGTCTTTTCAGGCCATGAACATGTGTATCAGCGGATAAAGCCGGAAAACAATATCTACTATTTTGTTCTGGGTAATTCCGGCAAGCTGATGACGCATGACTTTGGCCCGCCGGGCGAGCGGGTAAAAGGTTTTGATTCTGACCAGAGTTTTATGCTGGTGGAAATTGCCGGGGACAAACTGTATTTTCAGACCATTTCGCGCAGCGGGGAAACCATAGATTCCGGCGAGCTGCCGCGCAGGCATCCCTAAGTAAGGAAATAACTACTTCAGGCGTGGCGTACAAAATCGCGAAAAGGCCATCGCTCGGATGGCCCCTCGCAAAATTGACACTACTTGGGTGAAGGAGGCGTTTGTGCCGGCGTTGCCGTGCCGGGATTTGGAGGCGCAGCCCCTGGCGCTACCGGGCTGATTGGAGCACCCGGCTTTAGGCCCTTGGGATACAAGGGATCAGACGCCTGAGGGTTTCGGAGGATCGGCTCGCCCCTGCCGCTCGTGGGACCAAAAAACTGCTCATTCAGGTCAGAGTGTGTGCTCCCGGTCACGGACTTGATGGTAGCTTCCATATTCTTCTGGTGAAGATCGCGGACAATCTCGCTCTTGACGTATTCAACCGGTATCGTGTCGCGACTGCGAAGCTTGTAGATATTCAATCCGGACATCTCGGCCTCAAGTTTGGTCACTTCACCGGGCTTTAGCGCGAGTAGATCTTTTTCAATACCGGCGGGAAGGACGCCTCTGCGCTTCATGCCCAGATCGGTTTTCGGAGGAGAAGGGAGAGACAGAGTCTTATAGACTTCATCCTGAAGCTTTTGCGTTTCTTCACCCCGGGCGGCCCGCTCGCGAATGTCATTGGCCAGCTGCTGAAATTTCTTCTCATATTCGGCGCGCCCTGCCGGCGTGCGGGTGGGATTGATTGAAGGGATGATGATGCGTTCCACTTTGAAGGAATCGTATTTGGCGATATTTTCTTTGTAGTAAGCGTCAATCTCATCCTGTGACGGGTTGCTGTATTTGTCTTCGAGGGAATGGCGGTACGAGTCCGCCAGGGCGCGGATGCGCGCAATCCTCATTAACTCCTGGAAGCGCGGATCATTTTCCGCGCCGGCTTTTTCGCCGGCGTCGGCCAGGGACAGCAGCTGCGAGTAACTCTCCGCGAAATTCCGCATGGCGGACGGAGTAGTTATCTGCGAAGTAAGGCTCATTCCGGAGAGCATGGTATTGAACTGCTCTTTGGTGATCACGGTCTGGCAGGAACCATCTTTGCCCGAAACGTCTTTAGAACCAGTTTTCGCAGAAACAACGTTCTTTGGACAAACGCCATGGACTACCACCACAGCTTCATTCGGAGCAACTTTATCGGGATTAAACGACTGTTGCGGCACCAGAGGAGGCGCTGAAGGCTGGGTAGCGGACGGTCGAGTAGGCGGTTGTACCGGGGGAGCGCCCGCTGTCTGGGCAAAGGCACATGCTCCGGCCAGAAGAGAAGTTATAAGAATTCGGACCATGGATGACGAGACCTTCCTCAGCAATAATGAAAAGAAATTGGGGGGAGATGCGTATCCTACCACACGTTCATCCCGAAGGATGCCTGCCTTCGACACTGGGATAAGTTTTAAGGCGATCACCTGATGCGCCATTGCCACGATGACAGCGCGGCAGGATGGGAACTGACGCAAGCGCGGATTTTCCATTGAACCGAACTGCAAAAATGGTACAAACGTCAGGAAGACTCTGGAGGTCAATAATTCGCGCCATGAAACGTTTATTCTTACGTGCTATTTTTCCCGCTCTCTTGCTTTGTCAACTTGGGGGCGCACAGCAGAACGTGCGCACCATATTCCTGGTTCGACACGCCGAAAAGGCTTCTGCCGCCGCAGATGCTCCGCTAAGTCCTGAGGGACAGAAGCGAGCAGAGTGCCTGGCGACGACGCTGAAAGATGCCGGCATCAAACAGATCTATGTGACGGATGTCACCCGTACGCAACAAACAGCGGCCCCGCTGGCTAAAGCGCTGAAAATTACGCCCAAGATTCTACCAGCCAAGGATTCCAACGGTCTGATCAAAAACCTGGTTTATACCGGCGGCGGAAACATCCTGGTGGTGGGGCACAGTGATACAGTGCCTTTTGTGATCGCGCGCATGCATGGCGGGACAGTGGCGCCCATCGGCGAAAATGAATATGACCGGATGTTCGTGATGACAATTGCAGAAGCTGCCGGCATGCCCGCAGCCACGTTGCACTACTGTAGCGCCGGTACTTCCGCGAAGGCCGCGCCAACACCAGCACACACTCCTCCGCACAGCCCGGCCAAGGGTGCAACGCCGAAGAAGAAACCCTAATCTAAACGCGAACTGGGTAAAGGCGGACCGCAGGAGCGGCCCGCCTTTTCTTTCGGGCTGATTCAAGATAAGGGACCGTGAAACTACACAATGGATGCCCGAAGCATGTTGCGTCGGGGCATCCATGTTTGGTTAGCGGACCTTGATCTTGATGACCAGGATGCCATTTGGTCTTCGGAGAGACACGCACAAGGGAAGAGCGAGGCATCGGTTAACTAATTCATGACACGATCGCCGGCACGGGATTTGCTGGATTCAAAGCGAAAAAGGGGAACCGCCGAGGCGGTCCCCTTTTTGCTCATCGTTCAAAGCGCAGATTGCCGGGATGCGTTTGCATCCCGGCAGTCCGTTAGCCGTTATCTTACGGTGATGGTCAGGGTGGCTACGTTGGGCAGAGTATCTGTCCCGCCGGGTCCAAAGCTGACCGTACCGGTTGGATGGAAGACCGCTTTCGAGGTTCCAGCAGCCGGGGTTACATTGATGATCACTATCATGGTTGATGGCGGTTTAGCGCCATTCTTCTTGGAACCACCCAGAGTTGGCGTGGTGCAGACGAACTGGTTGCCTCCGGCCACCGGAGCCGACGCCGTGCAGGAGCCGGTTCCGCCGTTATCGAAGGTTGGGGTGGGAGGGTTAGGAGCGTTAATGTTCAGTCCGGTGGGCACGAAAATCACCAACTGAACGTTTGGCGTCGCCGTGGTCGAGACGTTGCTGACCGTCCACGTGATGTTTGCAGCCTGGCCGACATTCGGATTGGGACTCGCGGGATTTCCGACCACGGAGACCGGAGCGGAAAGGCTGGAAACCGCGGGCAATGGCACGGTAGTGGTCAGGCTGGCATTCGCATTTGCTAATGCCGTACCTGCCGCATCCGTTCCGCTCGCGACAACCGAGTTGAGGATAGCCTGGCTCTGGATCTGCACTATCACCGTCATGGTGGACGATGCTCCGGCAGCCAAAGATCCCTGGTTGCAAGTAATGGTAATTACGCCAGCGCCACCCGCTGTGCACGTACCCTGACTGGTCTGCGCCAGCACGATATTTGCGAGCGGCAGGCCAGTAACAGTTCCGGAACCGCTGGTAGCGGTGACGCCTGCCTGGGCATATGTCAGCGTGGTAGGTGATGGGACGTCCTGAATGGTGAACGTACCGTTGAAGGATGCATCAGTAACACCGGCGATGGTGATGCTCTGTCCGATGTTTAGCCCGTGCGAACCGGAGGTCGTAATCGTAACGACGCCCGTAGCTGAATTGCGCGATGCGCCGCCGGCCACGATGACAGCGCGAACCGGAGACAAAGTATGGGTCACAGACACGTTTGCCGGGAAGGCCGACGTGGGAGTGATCGGATTCGAGACGGTGATTGTGTAAGTGACCTGCGACGGCGCGGTGCTGACCGAAGAAGGACCGCTGATTGCCGCCGTCAGAACAGGCACATGTGCCGCGGACGGAGTTACCGCGTTCGAAGGCGCCGAAGGCGCGCTCGCACCGGCAATGTCAATAGCCTGAACCGTGAAGGTGTAGCTCACGCCGTTCGTCAGACCACCGACCAATGCAGTGGCGATGTTCCCGCTGGCAGGTGGTGGAATGCTGGCCGTGATGCCGCCGGGATTCGACGTCACCAGATAACTAGTGATCGGCGCGCCTTGCGGAGGCGGTGAGACTGTAAAGCTCACCGAAGCCTGCGTGTCGCCAGGGATTGCTGTCGCATTTGTGGGCGCAGCCGGAACCGCGACGCCCGGAGGCGTAACTGGAGCGCTGGGAGCCGAAGCCGGGCTGGTGCCGAACGCATTCGTCGCCGTGACAGTAAACGTATAAGACGTGCCGTTCACCAAGCCGCTGATCAAAACGGAGGTCGGTGGGAAGGCGGATCCAGCAATTGGAACCACGGAAACTGGAGCAACAGCAGGGCCGGCAGTGATGGTGGTTACGGTATAGCTGGTGACTGGTTGATTGACTTGCGCCGGGTTCCAACTCACTGTGACGGCGCTGTTGCTGGCCACTCCGACAACATTCAGCGGGGCGCCCGGAGCCGCAGTTGCCGTTGGAGTCGGGCAGTTCAGAGGTGTAAATCCAGGCCCCGGCTGTGCAAGTGGCGGGTTTCCCTGGCAACTCTGGAACCACATGCCTTCCGCCAATACGCCGCCACCGCTGTAATCCTCAGAGCTGAAGGCCACGACGTTGGCGGGATCGGTCTGATCAACAGCCACTCCACTAAGGATATGAACTGGAGGGTTTGGACCGCCCACTGGAGAGAACGTCCCCATGAACGTCACGTCGAGTGTCGTGTTTGCCATTCCTGGATCGGCAGCCGCCGCATTGCCCAACCAGGCGACATCATCCTGTGGAGGAGGTGGCGCGGGCGGGACCGTCGGTGCCTGTTGAAGAGCAAAATAGACGTTATTGCCATTCGTGGCCGGGTAATATTGGTCGCTCATCACGGCAACCGCGGCAGCACCCACCGGAGCCGCCGCTAGGACGCCAATAATGTCGGCAGGGGCCAGGCAAATCCCGTGTGGAGGAACCATGCAAGTTGTGTCCGCGTTCTTGATGAAGAACGGTGACGTGCCGTCCGCTCCCCAGAGATCATGACCAATAAAGGCGAGGCCGTCTGATTTCTTGTTGATCGTAGCCACGGGAACAATGAACTGGTCGCATGTGCCAAAGCCGGTTTCGGAAGCAGTGCCCGGCTGGTTGAAACGAAGGACCGTGCCGCTCTTCTTGAAACCGACCCACAGGTTGCCCAAAGGATCGAGAACGGTTGAATGCGGAGTCCCGGGATTTCCCGGAAGAGCGCAGCCGGTAGTTCCTCCGCCGAAGCGGGCGCCGGTGGTGCTGCCGCCCATGACGAAAAGACTGGCGAAGTTCAGGAATCCATGGCCGCTGTCGCCGCTGGCGAGGTAGCCGATCCGCATGATGCCTTCCGAAGCCCGCTGCTCATCCGCGAAATAGAGGTAATTTGTGGCTACCGTGGGATTCGCGGGATCAAGAAAATGCGGCGTGGGATCAAAAGACAACGGACCGCCGGTGATGGAGGCGCCATTGATCTTGAACGGGCAAGTTTGCAGGTTGATGGCGTAAGGACCGGGCGTGTCCAGGTCCGGATCGATGCGGCAGATGCCTGACGTAGCGTCATCCACCCATAAATGACGGAACGGCGCGCCGGTAGCTGGGTTGATGGCCGTGCCCTTCAGGACGATGCCGCCCAATGGAGCGGTTACGGCGGCGGCAGTGTTGTTCTGCGGGTTCGGTACGCCGAGATATTGTATCGTCGTCGTGTTTGGGGTGACGATGGTTTGGGCGCTCGCCGTAACAACGGCAAGCATCAGGATCATTACCAGGCAGAACAAATTGCGTACTGAGATCGTTCGAACGCAGTTTTTGCCCTGGGCAGCTGTAGTCCGTGTGGAGGAGCTCATTTTTTTCGCCTTTTTGTCCCAGAGCTTAGCCCCAGGATCTTCCTTGCTTTTTAATGTGGCAAGGTATCATCCGTGCAAAACAAGACCGCCGCATTTGCGAGCTACTCGTCGGGAATGCGGACAGTCGCGATCTTCGCGAGGCCAGGACTAGCAAACGCCCGGAAGAGCGAGTTCCTGAACCTTAAAAAGGCGAAGATTCGCCAATTAGTTCCTAAGTTTTAAGCTTTAGTAATTAGACCTAGATTGGAGAAGTATTAAAAATTTTAATCTTGGCTTTTTGCAAGCGCGGCGGCTTTTTGTACTGGGAATTGCGTAAAAGTTTGCACATCTTCCCTGCCAAAACAAAAAAGGCCACCGAATTTTTCCGGCAGCCTTCGCTCGAGAATTTGGTTGAGTGCGCAAACGAGAGAGTCATCGCGCGATACAAAAAAGGGGGCGACGCACGCCGCCCCCTCTGGTTATCGCCGTGCTAGTTGAGTCTGAACTGGAAGCTGATCGACGTACCGTCGTTCAGGTTGATGGTGTAGGCGTAAGTGTTGCCAGCGGCCAGGTTGCTGGTGGACAGAATGAACTGCCAGCCCGCGGAACCTGCACCGTTCAGAAGCGTGCCGCCCACGAAGGCGAACGGGCCGCCCAGCGGAGCAGGTGTATTGGCCGGAACACCGTTGATCGACGTAAGCGTGAAGCTGGAGATCACGGTGCTGGAGATGGATACTCCCTTGGCATCGCAGACCCTGAACTGCACGGGAATCGTCGGCGTAGTTGCTTTGGTGAACTGAGTGCCGCCGGTCGTAAGGATCGGGGCCAGAATCTGGTGGCCCGGACCGTTGGAGCACGTTCCCACCGGAGCGTAGGTCACAGTTTCCACTCCCGTGTTGACGAAGCTGATCGTGTAATTGGTTGAGCTTTGTCCTGAGCAGCTTATGGTGTGCGTGCCGATGGTGCTGCCGTTCGAACTGCAACTCAGGGTGCCTGCCAGGTTCGCCGGTCCCTGGCCAAGAACAAAGCCGCTATAAGTCGCGCTGGGCGCAATGGCGCCATTCAACACCACAGTCTGGTTGTTCGAGGTTATGGATAGCGGTACGGCCGTGATCGTCAGCGTCCCGGCCGCGGTCGTCAGGTTGTAATTCCCGCTCAGAGCGGCCGGCGAGAACGAAACTGTGGGAGTAATCGCGAAAGTACCCACATTGCTGGCCTGGGTGGCCGTGGTGCTGTAGATGGCCGTAATGTTCTCACCATTCTTAATTCCGGTGATCACTCCGGTCAGAGTTAGGTTTGCCGAGCCAAAGGGCCGCGATAAGCTGTTTGCGGTTACAGAGAGCGGCGCTTTATTGACGGTGATAGAGCCGTTTCTAATTGTTACTGTGTAATTGACCAGCTTGTTCGTTGGATCAGCGAGCACCGGGACTGTAACGTACGTTCCGGGAACGCTGGTGACTGTGGGGGAAGCCAGAGTTGCCGTGATGTTGTCGTTGTTCTTCAATCCGCTAAACGTGCTGGGCGGATTTGGATCGCCATACAATTGATTGCCACTTGGGCCAGCCACAGTAAGTTGAGCTGGAATGATGGTCAGAGTTCCGTTCTTAACAGTAATCGCATAGTTGATAGCTTTTGCTCCGCCAACTGCCGGCACAATGGGATATGTTCCCACCGGGCTGGTAATGTCAGCAGACGTAAACGTCAGCGTACAAACGTCGCCATTCTTCAGTCCAACAAACGTTCCAGTGAAAGCCGGGTTAGGATTGCCATAAATCCGGCTGGCATTTGCCGTCGAGAAGGTCAATGGTGCCGGATTAATCGTGAGAACGCCATTGATCGAAGTGACCGCGTAATTGCTGAGTTTGAACGTTGGATCAACCAGCGCAGGAATGATTGGATACGTTCCTGCGTCACTGAGCACAGTGGCCGGGCTGGAATACGTGGCTGTGATCGCATCGCCATTCTTGATTCCCACAAGCGTGCCTGTGAATACCGGGTTCGGATCGCCATACAGACGGGAGGCGTTTGCCGCAGTGACCGTCAACGGCGCTTGAGTGATGGTGAGAACTCCGTCGGTTTTGGTGACGGTGTAATTCCCCAGCTTATTTGTGAGGTCAATGAGGTTGGCAACGATGGGGTAAGTTCCCACCGGGCTGGTCGCGTTGGCAATGCTGATATAGGTCGCGGTGATGTTATCACCGTTTTTGATGCCAACGATCGTACCGGTGAACAGCGGATTCGGATCGCCGTATACGCGGCTCGCATTGTCAGCGGTCACGCTCAATGGAGCTGGCGTGATCGTAAGAGTTCCATTGGTTACGATCAGGTTGTAATTGTCGAGCACTCCAGCCGGGTCGATGAAGGTTGGAAAGATGGAGTATGTCCCGATTGGGCTTCCAGGCGTAGCAGCGCTGACGTAAGTTGCGGTGATAACGTCAGTTCCGCGCAGGCCGGTAATCGTTCCGGTGAAGAGCGGGTTAGGATCGCCGTAAACGCGCGTCGCGTTGTCAATCGATACGGTCAATGGCGGCTTGTTGACGATGAGCGTTCCATCGAAAGTCACCAGGGTATAGTTGGCGGCAGCGAGCGTTCCTAACGGGCAGTGGATAGCATAACGACCCGGAGGAGTGCTGGCGTCAGTGGGAACTACGGTATTGCAAGAGGTCGTCCCGCTGACAACGGCGGCTGTGTCGCCGTTCAGGAAGCCGGTAATCGAATAGGCGAATGGCGGATTCGGATCCAGATAAAGCTTTGCCACGCTGTTGGCCACCACGGTCAGAACGGCACGATTCACGGTCAGCGATCCGGTGCCGCTGCTTGCAGTAAACATGGTGTCGCCGGCAAAACTGGCGCTGATTGCGCCCGCATACGTTCCCAGGGGAATGCCGGCAACGCTGACGGTGAAGAAAGCCTGGCCCGCGCCGTTTGTTGTGGCTGTGCCCAGTGTCGTGCCGTTCAAGGCGAAGCTTACGGTCCTTCCGGAAATCAGTCCGCCGTTGGACGCCTTCTGTAAAGTGGCACTCAGAATTGCGAGCCCGCCATAAGATCCCGATGCCGGCGAAACTGTCAGCGTGGAAGGCCCGGCCTGTGCGGTGATGGAAATGGTTGCTGTGGCTGAATTGTTCGTCGGATCCGGATCAACCGCCGACTTATTCCCAATGCTGACGGTGTTGCTCAGAGAAGCACCATTCAGAAGGCTGGCGCTGGTCGCAGCAACGATTGTGATGGTTTCAGTTTCACCGCTGGCCAGCGAAGCAAACGTCACCGTATGAGGGTTCACCAGCGGACTGTTGTTGCAAACGCCTCCGCCGGTGGACGCGCAGGAAACCAGCAATGCGCCAGACGGCAGATTGTCGACGATCGTTGCGGACGTTGCATCCGGGCCATTGTTGGTAACGGTGATCGTGTAAGTAACGTTCGATCCCGATTCAACCGATGCTGGAGCCGCGGTTTCCGTGAGCGCGAGGTCAGCGCTGGTGCAGCTGCGCGGGGGATAGGCCGCCAGACCCTGGAGTTCGCCCGGCCGGTCAATGGCAATATTACTGAGGCCTTTCAAGCCGCCCGTTCCATTGATGCCGAAAACGGCAATTCCAAAGTTCTCGTCCGCCGCATACAGGAATGCGCCCGATGCGTCAGTGGCAAGCCCGGCGGGGATGTGAATGGAGGTGACTCCGCCAAAGCTGCCGATGGTGGTCAAAGAACCGTCAGCCGCGACGCTGGAAGAATTGATCTTGTTGTGGAACTGGTCACTGGTGAAGAGGAACGAGTTATCCGGACTAAGCAGGACAACTTGTCCGTCAGTGCCGGGGCGAAGGAATGGGCTGCCGGCGAGCGGCGTTAAGGTCCCGTCAGGAGCCACGGACCATCCATCGGTGATGATGGAGGAGGCAAAGCTGGCCTCTCCGCCGTATAAGCGGTCACCGGCGCAACTGAAATCCAGCCCGGAAACCAGTCCGGTACCGGTGCGGGGGAACGGCGAACTTGCGGACGGAGTCAATGATCCGTCCGCATTAATGCTGTAGATCGATACGCTGGTTTCATTGCTTACTGCAAGAAGCTGTCCGTGGGCGGAAATTTTCATGCTGATCGTAGGCGAGCAGCAGTTCGCGGTGGTTGCGGCCGGGGCCAATGCGCCACCGGCTCCGATCGCGAACGTCTGAATCTGGCCGTTACTGGAAGCCATCAGGAATGCGCCGTCCGGCGTTGCTGCCAGCGAAATGCCCTGACATAGATCGAGCGTGAGTCCACTCGGCACCGGCGAACCGGCTGCCGCGGTCAAAGATCCGGATGCGGAATTGATTTGAAAGACACTGATCGTCTGGTCGCCACTGTTGGAAACGAAAAGAAGATTCTGCGGCGCGCTGACGATGATCCTGTCCAGTCCAATGCACGTCGTGGTGGAACCAATGCCGCCGGTGAGATAGGGAGAGCCGGGCACTGGCGAAAGACTGCCGGTGGAGGAAACAGCGAAGCCAGAAATGCTATTGGCAACGTCCTGGTTATTCACGTAGACATAATTGCCCTGTGCATGCGCCATTGCCGGTGAAAGCAAAATAAGTATCAATAAAATAGCTGGAATCAACCGCAGCGAAGCTTGTGAGGGCTGTAATGAATTCGGGGTAAGGAAAAGTGGACGGAAAGTTATACCGCTGTTGAGATTAAGCATTTCATCCTCCGGAAGGTGTTGCCACGACTCGATTCGAAACTCCTGCTCCGCGCAGTATGGTTTCGTCGGCCGCATGCACACTTGTCCACCCTGCGTGATTGCCTAGGCGCATGGGGACCTGCCAAATCGTGAGTCACATTTCGTACGCTTTATCGGGACAGAAGGAGTTGAGCAGACAAGGGCCTGTGGGCCTCGCTGACAGTCTTGGGTCTCGTCGAACGCGCGAATTGGTTCACGGCCCGCTGCCCGGAAGAACAGCAAGAATTTACCTGGTTTTTAGGGAGGCGAAGTCGGGAGGATTACGTGCCGACACACGCAGGGATTCTCGCTAGTCTTCGAGCCTGAGGGAGAAGCCGCTTAGTTACTTTCGTAACCCCTGATGCGTGTGATCATGAGCGCGGCGGATTAGAGCTGCGATAGAGCGGGATTAAAAAACCTAATCAGGCTATATTTCTTAGCCGTCGGGCGACTCGTCCGGAATTTGTCTTGAAAAAATCTAGGGCCGGCCGAGTTCCAGCCGGCCCCGGAATTTCCAGTTATTGCACAGTTAGCGTTCCATTGATCAAGGTCACCGCGTAGTTTCCAAGCGCGGGGCTGGGATCTACGCTGGGAATGATCGGGTACGTTCCCGCCGGGCTGGTTTGATCAGCCGTGGTGCTGTAAGAGGCCGTGATCACGTCTGCGTTCTTCAGACCGGTAATGGTCCCGGTGAACACTGGATTGGGAGCACCCACTGCACGGGTAAAGCTGTTAGCCTGCACCGTGAGAGGTGCGGGGTTGACTGTCAACGTCGCAGTATTGGATGTGACTGTGTAGTTGCCTATCTTGCCGGCCGGGTCGTTGAACCCTGCCACGATGGCATAAGTCCCTACGGGGCTGGTCGGGTTCGCAGTCGTGGTCGGCGCCAAAGTGATGTTGTCATTGTTGCGGATTCCATTGATAGAGCCGGTGAAGACCGGATTCGGATCGCCGTATAGGCGAGATGCATCGGCTATGGTCACCGACAGTGGCTGTGGGGTTACTGTCAGCGTGCCCGTGCTAGTGACGGTGTAGTTACCGAGCTTTCCAGCCTGATCGTTAAAGGTCGGAAGGATCGGGTAAGCTCCCACCGCGCTGTTTAGATCGGCAGGGCTGGAGAACGTCGCGCTGATGGGGTCATTGTTCTTCAAGCCGCTGATGGTTCCACTCAAGCTGGGGTTGGCGTGCCCATAGACGCGGGAGGTGCTGGTCCCAGCCGCAGTCAATGGAGCAGGACTTACCGTTAGTGCACCGTTGTTTGAGACGACCGAGTAGTTAGGCAGCTTACCAGCCGGATCCGACAGTGTTGCAACGATAGGATAGGTTCCCACTGAGCTGGCCGCATTCGCGGCGCTGGAGAAGCTCGCCGTGATGTTGTCGCCGTTCTTCAGTCCGGTAATCGAGCCGGAGAACGCCGGGTTCGGATCACCATACACGCGGCTGGCGTTGGCGGCACTAACCGTCAAGACTGCCTGCGTCACGGTCAACGTGCCGTTGCTTACTGTGAGGCTGTAGTTGCCCAGCTTTGCCCCCGGGTCGAATACTGTCGGGATGATCGGGTAGCTTCCCACTGGGCTGGTTGCATCGGCGGCGCTGGCATAGCTAGCCGAAATGTTGTCTCCGTTCTTAAGACCAATGATCGTCCCGGTGAAAGCTGGGTTTGGATCACCGTAGGCACGGCTTGCATTGGCGGCAACCACGCTCAAGGGAGCTGGGGTTACCGTTAGAGTGCCGTTGGCGGAGGACGTCACGACATAGTTCGTCAGCTTACCGGCGGGATCAACCAGAGTGGGCGTGATCGGATACGTTCCCACAGGTGACGTAACATCGGCCGTGCTGGTGCCGCTCACCGTAATGTTGTCGCCATTCTTCAGACCGCTGATAGTGCCGGTGAAAACTGGGTTTGAATCACCATAGAAGCGGCTCGCATTGGCAGCTATGACTGTCAGCGATGCAGTGCTGATCGTCAGAGTCCCATTGGTGGACGTGACAGTGTAGTTGCTCAGTTTGCCCGTAGGATCAACCAAGATGGGGGTGATTGGATACGTTCCCACTGCCGCTGTTATATCGGCGCTGCTACCGCCCGCCGTGATGTTGTCACCGTTCTTCAGGCCAACGATGGCGCCAGTGAAGGCCGGGTTCGGATCACCGTAGATCCTGCTGGCGTTGTTCATGGTTACCGTCAACGGGACCGTTGTAATCGAAAGCGTGCCGTTGACGGTCGTTACGGCATAGTTACTCAGTTTGCTGGTCGGATCCACGAGCGTGGGCACGATGGCGTAACTCCCCACGTTACTCGACGCAGTGGCCGCAGTGGCATAGCTGGCAGTGATGTTATCGCCGTTCTTAATGCCAGTCAGCGTGCCGCTGAATGCCGGGTTAGGATCGCCATACAAGCGGGAAGCATCGGCAGCCGTCACGCTCAACGGCGCAGGAGAAACAGTAAGCACGCCGTTGTTCAAAGTGACCGAGTAGTTGCCCAGTTTGTTATTCGGATCAGTCAGCGTCGGGATAATCGCATAGGTTCCGACCGGACTGGTTGGATCGGCGGCAGCCGAGAAGATCGCGCCGATGTTGTCACCATTCTTCAAACCGGTGATCGTGCCGGTGAATCCGGGATTCGGATCGCCATACAGCCTGCTGGCATTCGTCGCCGTGACAACCAGCGGAGCCGGGCTGATGGTCAGCGTTCCGTTGTTGATCACCACGGTGTAGTTCGCCAGCGCACCGGTTCCGTTATCTGAAACCGCCGCTACGATCGGATAAGTTCCCGGCGCACTGGTCGAAGTCGCCGTGGTGCTGTAGCTCGCCGTAATGTTCTCGCCGTTCTTGATTCCAGAGATCGTTCCACTGAGGGCCGGAACCGCGTCGCCGTAAACCATGCTGGCGTTGGCCGCCGTTACAACCAACGGAGCCGGATTCACCGTGAGCACACCATTGGTTGAAGTGACCGTGTAGTTGCTCAGCTTGCCGGCTGGATCAACCAGGGCAGGCACGATGGGATAGGTTCCCGGCGCGCTCGTTGCATCAGCAATACTCGAGTAAGTTGCGGTGATGTTGTCAGCATTCTTGATTCCAGTAATCGTTCCTGTGAATGCCGGGTTGGGATTGCCGTAGAAGCGCGTGGCATTGGCGGCGACCACTGAGAGCGGCGCGGGAGTTACTGTCAGCGTGCCGTTGGTGGAAGTCACGGTGTAGTTGCCAAGCTTGCCGGTTGGGTCAACCAGCGCCGAAGTAATGGGATAAGTTCCCACCGGGCTGGCGGCCGTGGCCGTGGTGCTGTAAGAAGCGGTGATGTTGTCGCCATTCTTGATGCCGGTGATCGTTCCCGTGAATGCGGGGTTAGGATCGCCATAGACGCGAGAGGCGTCCGCCGCGGCCACGCTCAGTGCTGCTGGCGTGATCGTCAGGTTCCCGCTCACAAAAGTGAACGTATAGTTCGCCGCCGAGAGCGTTCCCGTCGTGCATGTGATCGGATACGTGCCAACGGCAGCAGTCGGGTCCGTGCTGGTGCAGCTCGGGCTTCCGCTTACCACGGCAGCTGTTTCACCGTTGACGAATCCAGTAATCGTGAAGCTGAAGGCTGGATTCGGGTCGCCATAAATCCGCGTCGCATTGGCCGAGGTTACCGTCAAGACAGCGGGATTCACGGTCAAAGTTGCGCTGCTGGAAGACGCGGTGTTGTTTACGTCACCGGCAAAGCTGGCTGTCACCGGATACGATCCCGCAGCAAAACCAGTCAGGCTTACAGAAACTGAAGCAAGACCGCTTGCGTCACTCACCGCGCTGCCAGCGGGCGAGCCATTGAGCGTAAAGCTCACCGTCTTGCCGGCCAGAGGACCTGCGGGCTTTGTCAGGGTTGCGGAAAGCGTCGTGCTGCTGCTTCCGTAAGTGGCGCTCGCCGGGGCCACAGCCAGGAAAGTGATTGCAGGCTGAGCAACGGTTACACTGGCGCTGGCCGAGTTGTTGGCAGCATTTGCGTCCACTGCCGAGCTGTTGCTGATGCTCGCGGTATCGGTGGTTACCGTGCCGTCTGGAATTGCCGTACCCGTTTGTGCGACCAGAGTTACGGTCTGCGTTTCGCCGCTCTGCAGCAGATAGAAGTTCGCTGCCGCTGAGCTGCCGACGCAGGCGCCGTTGCCCGATGCGGTGCACGAGACAAGAGTGAAACCGGACGGCAGACTATCAGTAACGGTAGCTGCCGCCGGATCAACGCCATTGTTCGTCAGCGTGATGGTATAGGTCACGTTCTGGCCGGCCACCACGTTGGGTGACGAAGCCGAAATCGCGACGCTCAGATCTGCGTTGCTGGCCATGCGCGGCGGATACGCAACCAGGTCCTGGACCTGGCCTGCATTCGCAATAGCCACATCGCCAAGCTGTGAGAGCGAGCCCGCGCCGTTGATGCTGAACACGGCCACGCCGAAAGTATCATCAGCCACAAAGAGCAGGCTGCCGGAGCGGTCCGTTGCCATGCCCACGGGAGCGTGCAGGGAAGCCGCGCCGCCGAAGCTGCCGATGCTGGCCAGGCTGCCGCCCGCATTCACGCCGTACGAGCTGACGCTGTTGCTGCCCTGGTTGCTGGCAAACAGGAAGCTGTCATTCGGGCTAAGCAGGACCACGTTGGAGTTGATTGCGGTGGTGCTGAACGGACTGCCGGCGACGGATGAGAACACGCCGTTAGCGCCGATCGTCCAGGCGTCCGCGAAAGCCGCCGTTGCGCTGGCTTCGGCGCCAAACAACAGACCGCTAGTCGAGCTGAAGTCCAGACCCGCGAGCGATCCCGTGCCGGCTTCAGCGAACGGTGAACCTGCGACCGCGGCCAGCGAACCATCAGGATTGATGGAGAACACTGAAACGCTGGCGCCGTTCGATACTGCCAGAAGCTGTCCGTTGGCCGAAATCTTCATGCTGGCGTTCGGGACAACCGGGTTAGCGGCGGTGGAGAGCGATGTAAGCACACCACCCGCGCCGATGCTGAAGGTCTTGATCTGGCCATTGCTCGAAGCCATCAGGAAGCGTCCATCAGGCGTGGCGCTCAGGGAAATTCCGGAGCACGCATCGAGCGTGAGACCGGAAGCAAACGGAGAACCGGCTGCCGACGTCAACGCGCCGCTTGTTGGATCGATCAGGAACGCGCTGATGGTCTGGTCGCCGCCGTTGGAAACAAACAGCAGGTTGTTGCCCGCGCTCAAGGCCAGGCGATTCACAGAAGAGCAAGCTGCATTGGCGCCCAGACCGCCCGTCGCGACAGGCGAGCCGGCCAGAGCAGTCAGAGTTCCATCCACCGCCACGGAATAACCGGCGATACTGTTGCCGGTTGTCGCCTGGTTATTCACGAAGAGGAAGTTCGCCGTGGGCGCAGCATTTACCGTCAGCGTGCCGTTGGTGGACGTGACAGTGTAGTTGCCGAGCTTGCCCGCAGGATCAACCAGCGCCGGAGTAATCGGATAAGTTCCGGCTGGGCTGGTAGCGATGGCCGTGGTTGAGTAAGTGGCAGTGATCGGATCGCTGTTCTTGATTCCCGTGATGATTCCGCTGAATGGCGGGTTGGGAGTTCCAAACAGACGGCTGGCGTTGGCAGCAGTCACGCTCAATGGAGCAGGATTGATAGTCAGCGTGCCGTTGTTGATGGTCACCGTATAGTTGCCGAGCTTATTCGTAGGATCGATCAGCGTTGCCACGATGGGATAAGTTCCCACCGGGCTCGTCGGATCGGCCGGGGTGCTCACGCTGGCCGTGATGCTGTCGCCATTCTTGATTCCCACAATCGTCACGCTTAAGGCCGGATTCGGATCACCATAGAGCCGGCTCACGCTGGTTGCAGTCACGGTCAGCGGCGCTGGATTTATGGTGAGGATTCCGTTGTTGCTTACCACAACATAGTTGGCCAGCGCTCCGGTGCCGTTGTCTGACACTGTAGGTACGATGGCATACGTTCCTACCGGGCTCGTTGGATCAGCAACGCTTGAGTAGGTCGCCGTGATGTTATCGCCGTTCTGAATTCCCGAGATGGTTCCGGTAAAGAGCGGATTCGGATCACCATAGAAACGGCTGGCATTGTTCGCCGTCACCGTCAAAATTGCGGAGGTCACGGTCAGCGTTCCGTTATTGATGGTCACGCTGTAATTGCTCAGCTTGCCGGTTGGATCCACCAGCGCAGGAATAATCGGATATGTTCCCGTCGGGCTGTTGGTCGTGGCCAGAGTTGAATACGTTGCAGTGATGTTGTCGCCGTTCTTGATGCCGACGATCGTGCCGGTGAAGGTCGGATTCGGGGCGCCAAAAGCGCGGGTTGCATTGTCAGCGGTCACAGTCAAAGGAGCAGGGCTGACCGTGAGCGAACCGTTATTCAGCGTAACAACATAGTTAGCTAGCGCGCCTGTGCCATTGTCGCTAGGCGAAGGAATGATTGGATATGTTCCAATCGGGCTGGCTGGCGTTGCAGGAGTTGCATAGATCGCGGTGATGTTGTCGCCATTCTTGATTCCAGCGATGGTGCCGGTGAACGCCGGATTCGGATCACCATAGAGGCGGGCCGCATTGTTCGCCGTTATCACCAGGGCGGCCGGGGTAATAGTCAGAGTTCCATTGTTGATGGTGACGGTGTAATTTCCGAGTACGCCATTGGGATCAACCAGGGCCGCCGTGATCGGATAGGTCCCAACCGGGCTGAGCTGGGTTGCCGTGGTGCTGTAATTCGCGGTGATTACGTCGCCATTCTTCAGGCCGGTGATCGTTCCCGTGAATGCAGGATTCGGATCGCCATAAGCGCGCGAAGCGTTGTCCACGTTTACGGTCAAGGGCGCAGGATTAATCGTAAGTGTGCCAGGGACGAACGCGAATACGTAATTCTGCGCGGAAAGCGTTCCAAGGGCGCAGGTAATGGGATAAGCGCCAACCGGGCTGGCCTGGGTTGCGGTGGTGGTGCAATCCGCCGTTCCGCTCACTACGGCGATCGTGTCGCCGTTTACAAAACCGGTGATGACATATGTGAAAGGCGGATTGGGATCGCCATAAAGCCTGGACTGATTGTCGGCCGTGACGGTCAACTGCGCCTTGGTTACGATCAAGTCGCCTAGGGCGCTGCTGGCGGCAAAGCTGGCATCGCCGCCAAATGTCACGGTGAAAGCCTGCGGGTGCGTGCCAACGGTAGTGAACCCTAGCGGAACGACAGCAGTAGCTACGCCGTTAGCGTCTGTTACCGCGTTGTAGTTGCTGTTGTTCTGGTTGAAGTTGAATCCGATTGTTTCATTGGGTACCGGAGTGCCGCCGCTGGTTTTCAGCGTAGCAGTCACGGTCGCATTTCCGCCGTAAGGGCCGGTTGCTGTTGGGACCGTCAGCGTTGTCGCTGTTTGCGTGCCAATCGTGATCGTTGCGGTGGAGAAATTGTCGTTCGGATTGGGATCGAGCGTGGATTTATTGGTGATGTTTGCCGTGTTGCTGATGACGGTCCCGTTCGTCAGATTGCCCTTTGTGGTCGCCGTTAGAAGGGCGGTGCGCGTTTCGTTGAAGCCCAGGTTCGGGAATGTAATGAGCTGGGCCGGTGTGGCAGGCACACTCACGCTGCCGCCGCCGCTGATTGCGTTAGCTGCGGTCTGTTTATAGGTAAATGTCGTCGGAGAAGGAACCGACGTCACCACGAATGCTCCGTTAAATGTGGTGTTCGCGACGCCGCTGATGGTGGCTGTCTGTCCGACAAAAACCTGATGAGGCGCGGTCGTAGTGATGGTCACCACATTGCCGGAGCGATTTGCCCCCGTGCCCGCCACGATCACCGGGTGAGGAGCGAAGTTCACGAAACTGCAAGTGCCTGGTCCGGCGGTTACAAGGCAAGTTGCAAGGTTGGCGCTTCCGCCGCCGGCGGTATCAGAAGGCGGCACATTGTTGGGTGCGCTGGCAGTTCCACCGCCGCTTATGGCGTCTGGTCCAGATTGCTGATAGGTAAATTTTGTCGGCGCAATTTGGGTGACAGGAAACGTTCCGTTGAAACTTGGATTGCCCACGCTGGCGATCGTCATCGTCTCGCCCGCCGAGAACTGGAACTGCTGGGTCGCCGTGATTGTGACAATGCCATTCAAACGCTGTGCGCCGTTGGTTGCGACGATGGTAAGGGTCGGCTGCGGAAACGACGAGGCTGTCAGCGACTGTTGATAGGTGAAGGTGTTGGCAGTGGTCGATAAAACCTGGTAGACGCCGTTAAACGAAGGATCAGTCAGGAAGAAGCCGGACTGGATCGGGTTCGGCGTGGAGGGCGCGGGCACTGAACTGATGGTGACGGTTTCGCCGAGCTTTAACTGGTGTGGAACGGTGGTCGTGATCGTCACAGTGCTAAGGCCGCTGATAACGTCGTTTTGACGCGATGCGCCTGCCGGATTCACGATGGGCGAACTTCCGCCGGCGGTGAGCGTGGGCGGGAAAGTATCCGCCACCACGGCCGATGAAATTGTGGTGCTGCTGTTGTTGGTGATGTTAAGCGTATATTGGACCGGGGCGCCCGCCTGGACGGTGGTTGGGACAGCCGTCATCTTGAGCGTAAGGTCGGCGGTGGTGCAGCTGCGCGCGGGGTATGCTACCAGGTCCTGAATTTCGCCGGGGCGATTGATAGCAACATCACTCAAGGCTGCCAGCACGCCGCCATTGCCGATCCTGAATACCGCGACTCCGAAAGCGTCGTCCGCTACATAAAGGAAAGTGCCGGTAGCATCGGTTGCCATTCCCGCCGGGGTGTGGACCTGTGTGGTTGTGCCGAATTTTCCAACGTTGACCAGGCTGCCATCAGGATTTACCTGGAAAGAGTTGACGCTGTTGGTGAACTGATTGCTTTGGAAAAGCAAGCTGTTGTCCGGGCTATATAAAACCAGGTTGGAATTGTTGCCGGAAGAAGTAAATGGCGTTCCCGGGACGCGTGTAAGAACGCCTAGAGTAAGGCTGGCCGGCGCGTTATCGATTGTCCATGCGTCCGCCAGCGCGGGACTGCCGGTGGCTTCACCGGCGTAAAGACGGTCAGCGGCGCAACTGAAATCCAACCCGGAAAGACTTCCCGAACCTGTCTTGGCGAATGGCGAACCCGGAACCGGCGTTAATACACCGGCATTGATGGTAAACATCGATACATTGGTTTGATTTGAAGTCGCCAGAAATTGGCCATTAGGAGAAATCACCATGCCGGCATTGGGCGAGCAGCAGTTCGGCGTAAGCGGGTTCAGCAACGGAGTCAGCGTCCCACCGGCGCCGATGGTGAAAGTTTCAATCTGGCCGTTGCTCGACGCCATCAGGTAATTGCCGTCAGGCGTAGCTGCCAGCGAAATACCCTGGCACGTATCCAGTGTGAGCAATGTGGCAAACGGCGAGCCGGCAACGCGCGTTAGGATGCCGGTGGCCGGATTAATTTGGAACGAGGTAATGGTGCGGTCACCGGTATTGGCGACAAACAACAGATTGTTTATCGGACTGAGAGTGATCCGGTTGAGGCCGTAACAGACTACGTTGGCGCCCACGCCGCCGGTGGAAAATGGCGAGCCGGCCAATTGGGTCAGCGCGCCCGTGGCGGAAACCGAATAAGCGGAGACCGCATTGGCGGCCGCCTGGTTATTCACATAAACGTAGTTCCCCTGTGCCTGCGCGCTCAGAGGAGAAAGGAACGCCATCACCAGCAGCAATAGGGCAGTGAGCCAGAGCATTCCGGCAGGCTTTGTTCCTGTATTAAGTCTCATGGAAATTTGGGCGCGCATGGGTATTGCCTCCAAAGGGTGTGCTTAGAACTGAATGAATGCCTGAACAGGATTGCCCTGGGCGTCGTTGTAGGTGACGCTCATGGCCGGACTGCTGCCTTTTTGCCAGGACTGATAAAGTCCCTGGGGAACGCGAAATGAGCCGCTGACCTGCATGCTGGCCCCGGCGGCAAGAGAAAGACCCGTGAGTTGTCCATAGACAACGCGGCCAGCATTGGGCTCGTGCAGCGAGATGGTGGCGTTTCTGACGCCAGAGGAAGTGTTATTGGCGACGGTCAGCATGATCGTGAGCTGCACGTCTTTTCCTGCCGCTGCCGCAGCGCCCAGGGTGTATGTGCCGCTGAAGTCACTTGCGGGGGCAAAGGCGCTCAACGCGAGCGCAAGCAATACAACGGTAAGAAGTCGCAGGGATGTGCGTGCGGGAATCATGGGTCCTCCAATGGCTTCGCAAGAAACCAAACCAAAAAATGAAAGCCGTATTCAAATGTCTTAGGGATTGGAGCCCGGAAGGGACGTTCCTCTTACCCTGATACTTCGTACTGCGATACTTAACAGCGGCAGCATTAAGGGCATCTTGGAGATCGATTAAAGTTTCAAAAGTTTGCCGGTTCGCCCGCGCCACTCTTGCCGACCTTCTGTTGCCGAAGCGTCAACAGCGTTGTTTTCGCCATTCAACCGCACGGCTTCACTGCCTCACGAAGAGACATGTCGCCGCAAAAATGAATTCAACTCAACTAAAAAGAGGGGTTTGGAGACCGGAAGGGAATACTGCTTTTCTCTTGCCCCAAAAAACATCAGAACTGCAGTGTTATGGGCGGCCCGGAAGGAGCCATCCCCGAATAGTTCGTGCTGCGAGACATGACAAGATTAGGCCGGCAAAATTAAGCCCGGCTTAAGGACTGATTAAAAATTCAAGAGATTGTGTTTGTGGTCCTGCACAGAAATCAGAGAAAGGCAAGGCCCGGAATTCGGATTCAAGAGCAGCGCGCGTTGCTTAGCGGGTTTTTCCCAGCGCTTCCGGGCACCAGTTCTCGTCTCCGGTGGGAGCAGGCCGTTTGGCGGCGCGGCGCTGGATATCCTGGAGCATGCATTCCAGTTCGACCAGCGCTTTGGGATAAGCCGGACGGTGGGAGTTCAGGAGTGGATAGAAATTCTTGATGGCTATGGTCTGCCGGGAAGAGCCATGCTGGATATTCAGTTGTGCTTCCCAGTCAAAATCTAAAACTCGAATCTGCGAACCAATCTCCGCCGGCACCGCGCGTAGTTCCTGGCTATTGAGCAGCAGAGTCAACCGTTGCAGCTGCCGTGGCGTGAGTTTTGTGGCAAACATCGCTTTCTTGCGATCATTGCCGGCTTCCCGATAGCTCACTCGCCCATCCTGATATATCTCCAGGTCTTCGGTGTGAGTATTCCCGATAATTGGCCCCTTGATGTCATTGTGTGACACCAGGATTGCCTTCGGGGCATCCTTGGCGAACATCAGAACGGAGAGGAAGCAGATGACGACAAGCAAATGAGATCGCATAAGCAGAAGTTTACCTCAGGCAAAATGTTGGAAGTAGCAGGGTAAAACTCTTATCCCGCTGCTCAAAGAAAAAAGGCTGGCGATCTTCCGCCAGCCTTTTGGTTGAGGTTGGAGATTACGGAACGATGAACACGTGTCCCTGGCCGTGTACACCGGTTATGGGCGGAAAGATCTTGCTCTTTTGCAGTGTCTGGTCCGTAACGATCAAACCAGGATCATCCGCGATGGCCAAGTTAGCATGGGGATCGGTCTGGCTGTTGAACGCCAGCGCCGTAACCGGCCCCAGTGGCACGTTGATGCTGAGCGTCGAATCGAGTGCTCCCTCAGCCACCCAATCGATCATCGTGGTGCAGATGGATCCATATTGGGCCACTTCCGGAGGCTGAGCCAGACCACCACTTACCGGGCTGTTCGGGGGAAGCCCCAGACCGCCGATATAGAGGCCAGGCGCAGTTCCAGGATCGGCCGGTACCCGGATTGAAAGTACTACACCCGGAGGCGGCAGGCAGCGTTCCCTGTCACCCACTGGACCCACGACAAGCGCTGCGGGGTTAATGAAAACCTGCGGGCTGGTCTGAGCTTGCGGATCCGGGCTTTGCAATCGTGAAATTGGCTTAGCGATCTCGCGAGCACTGCCTCGTTGCAGGTCAGGCGATGCCCCGGCAAGCAAGGTTATCTGGCTGCCTTTGACCAACTGCCCAGCGGTATTCGCCGGCGGTCCCAGTTCTGCCATGTAGAGATCGTTTCCTTCAAAGGCCAGGCTGAGTACGCCAACGCCGCGGCTAAGTCCGCCTACCGGGAGAGGCGCGGTTGGCGCCGTTGCCGGCTGCTGGATTTTGCTGATGGAGCCAATGTTGTAGTAGCCGACGTAAACCGCTCCATCGTTGAAGGGGCCCTGCGGCAAGGCCACAGCGGACGCCGTGCCTCTACCTGAGTTGAGCAACCCGGTTTCGGAGACGGTTCCGCCGGTACCATCAGGAATGAATTTCAACCTGACGATTCCCTTGCTGTCGCCGGAGGCGTCCGGCACATACACATTCTGCCTGCTCAAAATATCCGGCTTGTCGGCCGCCGGCTGTCCAGGAATGAAACCCACCGGTTTGAAGCAGTGGCTCATGCCTGCCGCGCCTGTTATCGGATTCTGATCGATGCGGCAGAAGCCGTGGTCTTCTTCGGAGATCCACCAGTTGGTCTGTAGCCATACCAGGCCTCTGGGATGGGTTAAGCCAGCCAGCAGCAGCACGCTGCGTCTCGCTGCATCGGCTGACGGAGAGTCCTGCGCAGGACTGACGCCGAGTTGGCTATTCACGCACGGAGGAGGATTGGGCGGTGTGGATACGCACGGTTCCTGCGTTAGCGTGGTCTTGGCAGAATACAACCATGTCCGGCCGGTCTTCGGGAGCGTTCCAGCCACCGCCGGCGGCGGAGCTTCAATGATCGGGTCAGCGGTGACGGTCATGTCTTCGATAAAGCCGCTGCCATCGGCGAGAGCTACAGGGGTCGCGCTTTGAATGAAGTTCATGCCCAGGATCAGCGAGTACTCCTGCGCAACTGGGCTAACGGGACAGGGCATCACCTTAGGTGTGGCACAAACAGCGCCAGACTGGTTCCACACCTGCATGTTGAACACACTGAAGGTATCGTAGCGGACCACGCGGTTGCCATTGCCAAAAAACAGCCAGCGCCCGTTCGGAGTTTTGGAGATGAACTGGTCAGAGATCAGCCCTTCCTGGGTTTGTATCAGACCGAACTCAAGCATTGCCTGGCACTTGGGCAGCGTGTAATTGCACAGGTCAGCGTTCTGAATGCGGTTGAGGAAGCCTGCCTGTGACATCCACAAATCATGGCCTACAAAGGACAGACTGAGCAGCGTGCTGCCGTTGTCAGAGGTACCGACCCTCTCAACGATGTTGCCCGCTGGAGTGAAGGAGGGTGAAAGGGGGTTCCTGATGCGCCAAATGTCGCCGCTGCCCTGGAAGCAAATGTAGAGCTTGCCATCGGGGCCCAGTATTGTCGCGGTAATAAAGCGGGGACCAGCTACCGACAGGCCATTGGCGAAGGTGGAGGCAGTGCTATCGAAGATGGTGACCTGCTTGCCCGGATCCTGGTTAATCACGGTTCTGCCCGGTTCGGTCGGAGATGCCTTAAATTCGATCCGCGTGACTTCCTTGACTCCGGCCACGAAGACGTATCCGTTGGAGCCATTGACGCCGAAGGTTTCCACTTGGTAGTCCACCGGCGCAAAAACGGCCGGCAGATAGCAGGTGCTCAAGTTCAAGATGCCGTTCGAAGGAGCGGTATCGGGACCGACATTGTCAAGGCGGCAGAATCCTGACGCGCCGTCGGCAACCCAGTAATCGTGCAAGGGTGCGCCGCCAGCCACGGGATTAGGTACGGTGGCACGAACCATGCCGCGCGGGCGGAACATTTGTTGATTGCCAACCTGCACGCCCGGAGCTGCGTAGGCGCTGGCCATTGAAATCAAAGTCACTACCGCGATAGCCAGGAGGCGCGTCCAGGAGTGGCGAGATAGCGAGGTTTTCTGGTGTAACTGCCGGGCTTTGCTCTTGGTGGGCGCCGGCGAAAGTTTAGAGTTCATGATCGGTTCCTCTCATTTTTTGTTCTTCTTGTTCTTCTTCTTGCTATCCCGCTCCTTGATCCGGAGGGAAGCGGTTTAAGTTTGGGGGCTGCCGGGCCGAAGCCCGGCAACCCCTGGTCTGTTTACCTCAGGAACGTGATGCCCGAGCTGGCAACTCCACCTGCATCCGATGTGATGGTTACTAGGTTCGGCGGCGGAATGTTGCTGAAGCGGATCGAGAACACGCCCTGAGCGAACGGGATGATTGGACCCATCGTGCCCGAGAACTGGAGTCCGGTTGCGGGATTAATGAGGTCCAGCGTCGCGGTAAGGGTGACGCCCGGCGTAAAGTCGCTGACGTTCACGATTAGGCGGCCCTTGGTGCGGCGATAAACCACGTTGCTGATGACGATGCGGTCTGTAACGGGCTGAACAATTACGGTCACCGTCGCAGTTCCAGACAAGCTGCTGGCAGCGCTGGTTCCGGTCACAGTGAAGGTGAAGGATTGCGCAGGCGTTAGCTCAGGCACGCTTGGCGCGGTAAAGATCACGCTGGCGCCGGTGGTTGAAGACAACCCGGTTGCAGGTGACCACGTGAAAGTGACATCGGGAGCGGCGCTCGCGGGGTCAACAGCGGTCGCGTCAAGCGATACTACCGCGCCGCTGGCAACTGTGATGGTGGTGCCGGTCACGGTTGGCGGAGGCGGCGGCAGATTCGGATCCACAGGAGCGGGATTCGGACCGGTTGCCAAAGCGCTGATTGCCGGTGGCGTATTCGGCGCAGGCACAACGATGGGCACGAGCAGTGACGCCGTCGCAGATTGAGGAATGTTGCTGCCCTGTCCACCCACGATCAACGAGAAGCTCAGGTTTTGCGGTCCTGCCACTGTCGGGGCCACAAAGCTGGCCTTGGCACTGGTCGGGTTGTTAACGGTCACGATAGGATCGCCAGGATTGACGACCTGCGCCCACTGGAACGGACCGGTCGGCGGAGTGCTGGCCGTGCCATCCAGTGTGACCGTGATGCCCGCGAATGGCGGGTTCGGGGTCGAACTAAATTGAGGCAGAGCCACCGAGGTAAAGGTTCCCGGCACACAGGTAAGCGGAGGCATCGTCCTATCCGGGAAAGGATTCAGTTGCCCTTGCTGTTGGTTGGGATAGAACGGCACTGGCTGCTGCCCCAACTGGACCTGGGTGCTGTCAAAAACGTCGCTGACCATGGGCAACGGACCAAGGCCGTTATCCAGGAAAGCAATATCGCTGAAGTTGCCCCTCGGCGGCGGAGTTCCGGGCAATACGTTCTCCGGGAAGATGAACTCGCTGCTGGGCAGTTGATATTCGGAATAGGTAAGACCGCTCTTCATTTTGCCGGGCGAACTTCCGCTGATACGCGCGCCCACGTTCTGTACCGCAGGCAGGAAATCGCCGCCCTGTGGGAAGCGCACGCGCCAGCGGCCCTTTACGCCGACGCCCGGAATACCGGGCTCAACCGGGAAGTTGGCCGCCCACGCGGGCTCGCGGAAGGTGAGATTGCCGTGGCAATCGATGTCGATGGCGGAGACATCAACCGTTCGGAACGAATCAGTGGACATACCTTCCACCCTGGTCCGGACGCCGACTTCCTGGGGGAAGAAGGGAGAAGGGACGCCGCCGGTACCTTGTATCACCACGTCAACCGTCAGGTAAGCCGGATCGGTGTTGGGCCAGGTAGAGGGGCCAACACTCGTGGCGTCAACGTCGGTTATCGTCATGTAGGCGCCATCCGCATCAACTTCCAGAGTGCCGATCAGCATGACGAAGTCACCTACTTCAAATGGTGCTTCCAGGTACGGGTCCTGTGGAATCGGATTGTCAACCGTTGCCGCAGCGCCCGGCGCGTTCATGGTGTAAATGTTCATCAACGTTGTGCCGGTGGTCGGATCACGCGGGCGGTTTTTCTCCGGACATTGCGGGTCCTGCTGGTCGTCCGGAAGAAGCAGAGATACCGCCGCACCTTTTGAACCATCAGAACCGTCGGCGTATGGACTCCACCGCGGTATGCACATGGGATAGCCATTTTGCGAATGCACGGTGGGGTTGTTCTGGTCTACGGCAAAGCGCGGGTCAGGCGTCTGTCCAGCGCTATACCGGCCTTTCGTCAATACTGTCGGATTGCCGCCGCCATCGAGAAGAGGCGTACCATCCGGATTCGGAACCGTGAACGTGATTGCCGGATCATTGAGCTGAATCCTCTGGCCATTCACATACATGATGCCCTTGGCGTAATCGAACTTCTCGATGAACCCCTGGGTAAAGTTCGCCGGATCTTGAGAAATGTAAATAATGCCGGCGATATATTGGCCGTTGATAATGTTGCCCTGTACATGGACCTCGTACGTTCCTGGGAAGCGCGTTGTGTCAGACATGGCCAGGCCGGTTTGAAAGACCGGGTCAGTCTGGTGGGTATTCGGATTCTGCTCGAATACTTCTTCCCAGGTGATGAGCACGTTCGGGAAGAACACGACTACGTTCTGCGGGACGCGGACCACAGTATTGTTGAATTCAATCCAGCCGCCGGTGATCTTGCACTGCGCCGGTAAGGGGGGATTTGCCGGCGTGGGCGCTGGATTATCGTCCTTGTTGCACAGCCCCGGAGATGCATCCAAAGAGGCGTACTGGAGAAACCCAGCCATGTCAAAACCAGTAGGCTCGTTGTTGGGCCTGACTGGTACTATGGCCGAAGGGGCCGGAACCGCAGCCGGTACCGGCCACGGAATTGGATTAAGGCTCTGGGCCGATGCATTCGTGCCCAGCCCTATGATCAGCAGCAGCAGTACAACTCCCGCTACTTTGAATCTCTTGGTTAGTTGCTCAAATCCCCACATTTTGAAGCTCCTTCCGTCGTTGTACTGCAATTTCGTGCTGTTCTGCCTTGCTGATGAGTTGTCTGGATCGTGCTGCCCTGACCAGGCCAGAGGCTTGATCGAGCCATCCGTGGCGAACCTAATTGGATCCGGCATTTTGCCCTCCTAACAGGTTCTCCAGGAATGTGGGAAGCGCCTTGCCGCCTTTAGCTCCCACGGCCGGAATTTCCATGAGTTGGTCTGTCGCGCGGTCCGGATGTTTCGGGTCCGGTGTGACCGGATAGCCGCTCCCACTGTGCGGATGACCGTTCGGTGCGAACAACTGCGGATGGTCGAACGGAGCTGCCTGTGCGACTGTCCGCGGGTCGGTCAGACCGTTCCGCAGGAAATCCACGAGGTCAGTTTTTTCCTGCAAAGTGAGACCAAGTATCTCCACGTCCGGATCCATGAACTTGACTTCTTCAACCGTGTTGAAGTCGCCGCCGCGGTTATAGAACTCCACCACCTGCTCCAGCGTCGCCTGGCTGCCGTTGTGGAAGTAAGGGGCCGTCAGGGCAACGTTGCGCAGTTGGGGCGACTTAAAGAACCCGCCACGCGCGATGTCGTCGTTGCAATTCATCGGCGAGGCAGAAATACCATCGCCGCGCCGCCCAGGGACAATCACAGTCTCGTACCCACCGTCGCAAACATGCTGGCGCAGAATTTCTGCCTGTGACAGCGGAAGGCCCGCTACCGGATCATTTCCTGCCAATCCGGCATCTTCCGCCGTTGGCCGTACGCCAATGTGGTAATAGCCCGTGTCATAAACGCGAGCACTGTCGTCTTCCATGATCATCCGCTCCACCGGGAAGCCGGTTACGGTTCCCACAGAAGCGTTGGAGAACTCAGGTCCGCCATGGCATACCACACAGCCGGCTTTGGTCTGGAAGAGGTTAAGGCCACGAAGCTGACCGGTCGTCAAAGGAACGTCTCCAACCGAGTAACCAATTTGGATAGGCACCAGCGAAACCGGCGGATCTCCGAACAAAACTGTCAAAGTGCCGCTGGCATAATCGATTGAGCCACCGTTGACTCCGACGCCGCGCATGTTGCCCTGGCCGTCGTCGAACGCGTATATGTCCTGATCGCTGGCGTCAAGAGTCGGATTCAACCCGATGATGGAGATGGTGTAGGGAGTGACGCCGGGCTTCAACTGAATGGTGTATCCATTCTTCAAGTTGTCGCCGATCAGCGTGTAGGTCTGCTGCTGTTCCATGTATTTGTCGAAAGGCGTTTGGTCGGCTACCAGCGTGCTTTCGTACATCTGGATCGCTACGCCCCAGAAGAGGGAGAAGTTGTATTCCATTTCGCTGTAGTCGGTGGTGCCGGCAGGGCAAGTCTCAAAGTTTGCCGGATCCACCGTCACTGAAGTGTTGCCATTGGCGGCTTCACAGATGTGCCGCGAGAACTGCCACCACTCCGGCTGGAACGCTTTCTGGATCAGCGCTGAGTAACTGGTGTTCAAGCCCTTGCCGGGCGATTTCGAAAACACGCCCAAAACGCTGTCAGTCGGATCCACCAACTGGTTGGCCAAAGGTACGCGCGCCAGCAATTTCTTTCCGACCTGATGGAAGTTCCGGTCGTCAGCCGACATCTCTGTTGCACTAAGGATTGGTCCCAGAGATTGGGAGCAGAGGGCCGAATTCACCATGTTCACCTGGGTCGGTCCCAGCTTGTTGTCTACCGCATCCACCACCAGCAAATGATTCTGCTTGTCGCGGGTGCCAAATGGATTTGCGCCGTTGCACACGTTCTGTGCGCGGCCATCCCAGAAATTGCGGAAGTTAAAGACTGCATCGACCGCGCTTGGTGTATTGCGGCCAGTTACTCGGCGAGTATTGATTCTCTTGGTCGGATCTGCCTCGCTGGGGTAAGAGAAAACCGGGTCGACTACAGGAGTTGTTAATTCAACGCTGTTCGTGTTGACAGCGGTTCCGCCGAGGACCTTTCCCTTGCCTCCGCTCGACTGGGTCGTGCCATTCCCTCGACCGGAAATGTTCCCCGCATGTGAGTGAGCGCTGGGCAGGCCCGGTTTACCGTCGCCGTAGGTCATCCCTTCGTTGTCGCCGCCTTCAGAGGTTTTCCGGCTATCGGTTTGATTCGGGCTGTTATCGAGGTCCGTGCCGTGAACCACCTGAACATCTACGGTGATCTGGTCATGGGTAAGGCCGAATTGGCCCTGTGAACCGGATACATCGTTGACGTCAGAAGTTACGCTGAAGCGGTCGTTGACGTCGGCCAGCTTACGGAACGGAAAATCTCCGTCATGGTAGCCGCCGAAACCGGCTCCTGCCGTGCCTGCACTGTAGTGGTAGTTTGGCCCGAGTGAGCCGTTAGCAGAAACGCCCAACTGGAAAGTGTTGTCGCCGCCCGCCTGGCCAGGATTTACTTCGTTGTTAGCGCGGCTGTCTGCTCCGGCGTTGAAGTGGCAGCTGGCGCAGGCTTGGATATCGTCGCTGCCGGCCTGCATGTCCCAGAACAGGGCTTTTCCCAACTCAATCGCCGCTGTTTTGTCGGCAATGATTCCTTCCATGCCGAATACTGGAGGAATTGGAACGCTGGAAAGCGGCGCGAGAGGCCGCAATGGAACCCTTACTGAGCCGCTACCGCTCGGATTTGAGTCAGTAGCCTGCGCTCGAACGTGGCCGTAGTAGCCCACCGCAAAAACGAGTGCAACTACACATACAAAAACGCGCAGGAACCAGAGAGTCCCGGAAGACGGTTTCATCGTTTTTCTCCTAAATCGCTACTGCCGCCGGATCAAACGAGTCCTGTCCGGAGTGCATTGCAATGCACATTCTGGGGTGTGGGGATTAAGGTTTCATTGGGGGTGTATTAAAACTTTTAATAACGATGGAGGTCATTTAGCGCCGGCATAAAAGCGGTTTAATAGACGTAATATCAATATGTTGCACGGAGCCACTACCTCTCGTCGGAGCTTCGAGAGATTGGTTAGACTGGGGCGAAAATTAATCGATAGGCCATGTACCAATCCAATATTGCCTTATGGCCTTAAGCGCATTTTTAGTTGGTCAGGTGTGCTAAAGGGAGCGAGTGATTTCTTTTTAAACAGGCTTGGCAGTTTGGCGAGGCGCATGCGTGCGTCCAGACCACAATTTGGCCAGAAAAGCTTGGCCACCGGTGAGGCGGTCTTAGATATCGCGATGGCCTCAGGCAGACTTCCTCGCTGACCTGACACCTTGGATTATTGGATTAAAGACTTGGCAGGAACGCGCGGCACAAAAGAGAAAACCGAAATGAGATGCGAACACTAATTAAGGATAGGAGATTATTAAAGATAGAACACCCATCATTTATTTCGATCCAGGTTGAACGGAGCGGACTTCGTAAGACCTATGGCAACCCCATTTTTAATGATGAAAGAAGCCGGTATTCCTTACGTTACGGCCCTTATCTTGCACTCTGGCCTTTCTTGAGCAGGCTGGGGGATACCTCCAGCGTCGGACGACCAATGCTGTGATAAGTAAGGCCTGCCTCCGCCATTTCTGCTTGTGAGAACACATTTCGTCCGTCCAGCACAATGGGAGATCGCAGAAGTCGCTTGATGCGGACCAGATCAAGGTTCGCAAATTCCTTCCACTCGGTAAGGATTAACAGGGCATCCGCACCTTCAGCGGCGGCGTAAGGATCTGTGGCATAGCTGATTCTGCCATCCAGAATCTCTCTCGCCCGTTCCATTGCAGCCGGATCAAAAGCGGTTATCTGGCACTTTTCCTCCAGCAATTGTTCAATCACTTTTATAGCTGGGGATTCCCGCACATCATCGGTGCCATCTTTAAAGGCCAGCCCAAGCACGGCCAGTCTTTTGCCCTTGATCGTCCGCAATGCCCCGCGGACTTTCCGGATAAACCGTGCGCGCTGCTCCTCATTGATTCTTTTGATCTCGTCCAGCAATGGAAATTCGAACCCGAATTCGTGCGTTACCGCGCGAAACGCGGCTACGTCCTTGGGAAAACACGATCCGCCATAACCGATGCCGGCACGCAGGAATTCCGGACCGATGCGGCTGTCACTCCCAATTCCTCTGCAGACCTCTTCAATGTTTGCTCCCACGGATTCACAGAAACTTGCCACGGCGTTAATAAAGGAGATCTTTAATGCCAGAAAAGCATTGGACGCATGCTTGATAAGCTCCGCGCTTCGGGGCGAAGTTTCAATGTACATTGGCATAGGCCGCGCCGGTTCCGGCTTGGGAACAGCGCTGGGGAGCTGCGCGTAAGACCCGTCAATCAGCGGGGCATAAATTTCACGCATGATTCCCGTGGCCCGTTCGCTGCTTGCTCCCACAACAATTCTGTCAGGATAGAGAAAATCGGTGACGGCGGTTCCTTCACGCAGAAATTCAGGATTTGAAACAACGTCGAATTCGGCTTGCGCGTGGCCTTTGCTCGTCAGGGCATTCTGGACCCACTCGCTTGTATAGACCGGCACCGTACTTTTCTCTACGATGACCTTATATCCATTCATTGCGCCTGCCAGTGACCGCGCTACTGCTTCCACGCATGAAAGGTCTACCGACCCATCGTCGGCGGACGGGGTGCCCACGGCAATAAAAATGACAAGTGAATTACGCGCGGCTTCCTGGACGGAAGTGGAAAATAGGAGTCTGGTGCCGCGATGCCGGCTGAGCAGTTCCTGCAAGCAGTCTTCATGGATCAGGGTTTCGCCAGCATTCAATGCTGCGATCTTAGCTGAATCACTATCGACACAAATTACATTGTGACCCAACTCCGCTAAACATGTTGCCGCAACCAGACCCACGTAGCCCGAACCGATTACAGAGATTTGCATGTCTCTTGCTTTTCTCCAAGCAAAACAAATCCCGCACACCAGTTACTTGGGATTATTCTTGTGTCAGTATCTATTCTGCGAGGTGTGGTCGTCAAATCATAACTGCAAGTGAACCTACTCTCTACCTCGTTCTTGATTGAGCTTTTGATCTGAGCATTTGTTCTTCCTTAAAAAACAAAAAGTCCAAAATAAATAAATCTTCCTTCACTCTCAAAAGCCTGGATGTGTCCCAAATTGAGTTGAGCCCACGCTCGCCCAACGGCAACGATAGTTATCGGCCAAGTGTGGCCTTTCAACACATTTATGTGGAGCACTGCTTCAGACGGATACACGCTAAGAATAGAACCGGATATGGTGCAATCACGCTTCCCAGTCATAGAGATTGCCGCCGCAAGGGGTTTATAATCTGGATTCGTAACCTCTTTGCCTCTGGGCCAGCAGCCGCCTTCAATTTGAGGTAAGCTGAATGGTTACGCAAGTGCAGTAGTTAATGTCGTCATAAGAGAGCAGAGGGGAGAGACTCTGCTTTGTCGTCAAGGCCCTCAGACACAACGAGTGATTCTCGCGGTCCCACGGCAACAGTTTCGTACTCTTCTGCAACTTTATATGGTGGAAGATGTTTAAGATGTTTTAGAAGGGGATTGGACGTCAATTGGAAGTGCAAAAACCTGGTCCGCTGAAAATACTGGGCGATTGGATCGCTAGGCCCGCTTTGAACCACACAAGGGAGGCTGGCGGATGCCGTTGAGCGAGGCCGAAAGAGAAGTTTTGAGGAGTGAGGCCAACGGGAGCCAACTCCCCAAACCCAGCCCGCGATGGCTGGGCTGGACCGATGCGCTCTACCATCTCTGGCTGCAGCGTCGCCAAATCGTGCGCTGGGTGGCTCTTGGTTTCGTTTTGTCTCTAGTCGTAGCGTGGCGTTTTCCCAAATATGAAAGCACTGCCCAAATCATGCCGCCGGATAGCGGCAATTCCGGTTTGGCCTCACTCGTCCCCGCTCTCTCCAAATCGCCCGGTCTCATAGGTATGGCTGGTGATCTGATGGGTATGAAGAGCACAAGTGCAGTTTTTGCCAAGGTACTGGAGAGCCGCACGGTCCAGGACCATCTCATTGACCGCTTCGATCTCCGCAAAAAGTACGGCATGTCTTACTGGGAAGATGCTCGAAAGAAACTGACTTCCCGTACCTCAATCGCGGAAGACAAGAAGAGTGGCATCATCGCCATCTCTGTGCGGGATAAAGACGGCGCTCTGGCTATGGAACTTGCCAATGCCTACGTGGATGAGCTCGGTTCCGTCATGAGCAAGGTTTCGACTTCAGCCGCGCGCCGGGAACGTATTTTTATCGAGCAGCGGCTGGCGGATGAAAACAATACCCTGCAGGACGCCGAGCGGCAATTCAGCCAGTTTGCCAGCACGAACATGGCATTGGATGTGCCGGAGCAAACCAAGGTCACCGTGGAGGCCGCAGCCAGACTTCAGGGTGAGTTGATCGCCTCCCGGGCACAACTGGAAGGGCTCAAGCAGACTTACACGCCAGAGAACATTCGCGTGAAGAGCGTTCAGGCTCATGTGAATGAACTGGAACGTGAGTTGACTAAGATGAATTCTGGTCGTGCGCCCGGCGTTCAGGATCCCACCAGTCCCTACCCTTCCGTCAAGAACCTCCCATTGCTGGGAGTGAAGTGGGCCGACCTGTACCGCAACACCAAGATTCGCGAGACGGTAGTCGAATTGCTTACTCAGCAATATGAAATGGCCAGAATCCAGGAAGCTAAAGAAATCCCTTCCGTTAAAGTCCTGGATCCCGCCTCCACGCCAGAGAGACGAAGTCCTTCCTGGCTGCTCGTTATTCTTGCGGGCACGTTCCTGGGAGCATTACTGGCCTGTATGGGCTATTTTCTCAAGAATTGGTGGGACCGCTGGGACCAGGATGATCCCAGACGAATGTTGCTTTCCCAGGTTTTTCGCGGTGGCCGGAGAAGTGCAAGTTCCATAAGCGGCATCCTGCAGCGACGCGCGGGAAAACCAGACGAGATTTCACAGGCATGAGCACAGACACAGTCAGGAGGCTAAGGTGTCTACACAAGAGGTAGTGAAAGAGCAAGGCAATCTCTTGGAAGTGTCACACTTCACCGGGACCCAGATTCATCGTGCTCTGGCACATGAAAAAGGGACTGGACTGGGAGCGGCTGTCGCCATGTTAGAGGCCCTGATCGTGATTATTTCCGGTTACGCGGCTTATTCAGGGCGTGACTTTCTGGGGGAACTGGTCGGTGTTTCGCCGGCTGATATTACGACCCCGCCGGTACGTTTGTTTGTATTCCTGCTGACCTATGCCTGCCTCACGGTTATCTGCAATGCCGCCCAGAATCTTTATTCCGACGCTGCTATCCGTTCGGCACGGGTCGCGCGCGGCAGGATTCTGAAGGGCTTCATGGTTTCCTCCATGATCTCCATCATGATTGTTTTTATTGCCGGCGAAAAAGCGGTTCCGCGGTTGATCGTCGCCAGCACGCCCCTCTTCAGTCTTGCGGGTGTTCTTTGTCTGCGTTACGTCATGGAGCGTTATAACCTGAAGCGAATTGAGCGCGGCATTGGCAATCAACATGTGCTCATCGTAGGCAGCGGAGAGGTTGGACAGGCGTTTCGTTCTTATCTCCAGAGTCACACTCAACTGGGAAAAACATTTTGCGGATTTGTTGACTGGGAGCCTGGCACTCGGCCCTTCTGCCTGGGAACACCGGACGACCTGCCCCGCATCCTCACGGAAAATTTTATCGACGAGATTTATTTCACTCCCTCCATCAGCCGCGACCTGGTGGTTCGTATCGTTCTGGAGGCACGCCGCCAGCGCATTGGCGTGAAAGTAGTACCTGACCTTTACGGTGGACTCGCGATCGGCGCCGGAATGAATTACATCGGCTCCGTCCCGGTATTGGAACTCAATCGCCAGCCGATTCCCGCTCTGGGCCTTTTTGTGAAACGTCTCATGGATCTGTTCATCAGCATCGTAACGCTGGTGGTTACCTCACCAATGCTGCTGCTGACCGCCATTGCCGTCAAGATGGATTCTCCCGGTCCAATCCTCTATAAGGCATGGCGTGTCGGCCGTAAGGGACGTAAATTCCGCTGTTATAAATTCCGTACCATGTGTGCCGATGCTGACGCCCGCAAGAATGGCCTGATGCATATGAACGAGCGCAATGGCGCTACTTTTAAGATTGTCGATGATCCACGCATCACCCGTCTCGGCCGTTTCCTGCGCAAATACAGCATTGACGAACTGCCCCAGCTCTTCAACGTATTCAAGGGCGATATGAGTGTTGTCGGTCCCCGGCCGCATCCCGAAGACGATTTCAAGAGATACGATCTGGAGCACTTCCGCCGGCTTGACGTCACGCCCGGTCTTACCGGTCTTTGGCAGGTAACTGCCCGCCATGATCCCTCCTTCGAAAAGAATGTCATGCTTGATCTGGAGTACATCGAAAATTGGAATGTGTTTTTGGACCTGAGAATCCTTTTCAAAACCATTCCTGTCGTCTTTCGAGGTTCCGGTCACTGATCATCTGCGCTAATCAGATCACTGGAAGGAACCGTGCCCAAGATGCGCGTTCAAAGCGCTCTTACTCACTTACAATAGAAATGCTCACGTCCAAGGAAACAGGCAGAAAGCCATCCTGTAGCAGTTGAGTTGTGTGTTTAAGACAGGCATGAAAATGGAGCAGCAGCATGGCGTTTAAGCGGGCGGTAATCACTGGCGTGACCGGCCAGGACGGTTCCTATCTCGCAGAGCTTCTTCTTCAGAAGGGTTATGAGGTCCATGGAATCAGGCGCCGCTCCTCTTCCTTCAACACAGGAAGAATCGACCATCTGATTCAGGATCCGCACACTGAAGGCTGCCGTTTTTTTCTGCATTATGGCGACATGACCGATTACAGCAGTCTGAAGCGCACCATACAAATGGTTGAGCCCGATGAAATTTATAACCTGGCGGCCCAAAGTCACGTAGCTGTTTCGTTTGAGCAGCCTGAATACACCGTGGAATCCGATGCGCTGGGACCGTTGCGCGTGCTGGAAGCAATCCGCAGTTTGGGTTTACAGGGCAAAACCCGGTTCTACCAGGCATCAACATCAGAAATGTTTGGCAGGGCGCAGGAAGTCCCTCAGAGTGAGACAACGGCTTTCTATCCGCGCTCTCCGTATGGCGTGGCAAAACTCTATGCCCACTGGATTACCGTGAGCTATCGCGAAACTTACGGCATTTATGCCTGCAGTGGCATTCTCTTTAACCATGAGTCCCCGGTACGAGGTGAGACATTTGTCACACGCAAGATCGTCCGCGCTCTCACGCGCATACACCTGGGTTCGCAGGATTGCCTTTATCTTGGCAATCTCGACGCCAGGCGCGATTGGGGGCATGCACGCGATTACGTGGAAGCCATGTGGCTGATGCTGCAACAGGACAGCCCTGAAGATTTCGTCATTGCCACCGGCAAGCAGCATTCCGTACGGGACTTTGTTTGCGCCGTTGCACAAAAATTGGCCATCGCTCTCCGCTGGGAAGGGGCAGGTGAGACCGAAGCAGCGTTTAATGCCAAGACAGGCGCGCGGATCGTCGCCATCGATCCCCGATATTTGCGCCCGGCCGAGGTCGATAATCTTTTAGGGAACGCCGCAAAAGCCAGAGAGAAACTCGGCTGGATCCC